>PJEL010001811.1_pt1 | contig 20583 bp, 21 predicted proteins | sample 1853271 | NCBI WGS metagenome assembly PJEL01 (sample SAMN08108733, study PRJNA415343) | Invertebrate metagenome, whole genome shotgun sequencing project. | host: Globobulimina | place: Sweden: Gullmar Fjord | collected 2015-08
CCCCCAGGTCGAGTTCGTCAATGAAGACATCGATGACGCGGACCGGATTGTCCTCCGCCACATAGTCTTCCAAACTCTCGGGGAGCAGTGTCGCTTGCCGCCGATCCTCACCTTCAACGAAACGCTTCATGCCGACCCCCCACTGATCGGAATCACAGTATCAGATCAACGCGTTTTCACACAGGCTGGACCCAGAGCGGTCATCGCGCATCAGAACTACGTGCAGCGTTTCCGCAGCATAGACAGGCAACGACACCGACAGAGAAGGGCGCCTATCCACCGGAAACACAGGCACCTCGGGAGAACTGCTTGGCAAGCGGCTACAGGATCACCTAACATAACCTGAGGTGGAAAAAGTGGGGGTGTCTGGTTGTGCCGGCTAAACGAGAACAGGGTATCGCGACGCTAAGATGGGCCATTTCGGCGGCATCCATCGCGCTTTCCGCATTTTTCCTTTCGGGCTGTGCGCAGAATGCGGCGCCTGCCGGCCATGCGAGGGATGCTTCGCTTAGAATTGCTATTGAAGGAAATTTCCCACCTTTTTCAGAAGTAACGCCAAGTGGGGAGCTGGTCGGCTTTGATGTCGATATTGCACTAGCTCTCTGCGACGAGATCAAACGCAAATGTGAAATTACGCAACAGCGTTGGAGTGAGATGATCCAGGGTTTGCTCGACGGCAAATACGATTTGATCGTTTCTTCGATGCATCCGACAGAAGAGCGTAGAAAGGTCGTCGATTTTACCGGCAAGTATAGAAGCGACGGGAGTTTGTTCGTAGCCACAACGGAGAAGGCCCTCATTGATACACCGTCAGGTATGGCGGGTAAGACCATTGGTGTTTTGAAAGGCACTCCGCAAGAGAGTTACGTAACAGCCGTTTTTACAGAAAGCGTAGTCTGGCGGTTCGATGAAAGAGACCATGTGTATGCAGCTTTGTATCGCGGCGAGCTCGATACTGTCTTTGACTATGGTCCTGCCGCAGAGGCGGCTTTCTTAAAATCCCAGTATGGCGATGGGTTCGGTTTTGTCGGACGTTCTCATAGTGACGCACAGTTTTTTGGTGAAGCTCCCGCAATTGCCATTCGGAAGAATGAAGTCGAGCTTAAACGATTGCTGAACGCCGCGATTGAAACCATTCGCGCCAGCGGGAAATATGCATCCATAAACTCAAAATACTTCAATTTCGACGTTTACTGATTGGTCCAAGAGCATCTGATGCAAGCGCACTGGCGGCCGTCGTGCCATTGCGAAGCGCCAATATGCAGCGGCTCTTAGAGAGCGCTGGTAGTCCCCTCCTGGCACATCGGCGACGATTTGTTGGGTGGGTGACATTGTCTGCAGTAACACCAATAGCGGACAACACCGATTTGTTCTGAAGCAGGCTCTTCGTTCACATCGGTGCTTTGGAAACCCGCGTGAGTCGGCGGTGGAGGCGATGATCCTCCCGAATTTTCCTAACTTTGGTGCCGGCAGGCGGCGGCCCGGGCCGCCGGTTGCGAGGGCGCTTGGAAGGGCGCGCGGCGGCCGCTAGAGTCACGCCATGACGAAGCGTCCTTTCTGGCAGACGAAAACCATGACGGAGATGACCGTCGCGGAGTGGGAATCCCTCTGCGACGGCTGTGGCCGGTGCTGCCTGATCAAGCTGGAAGACCCGGATGACGGGGAACTGGCCCATACCGACGTGGTTTGCCACCTGCTCGACCTTCAGACCTGCCGCTGTTCCAACTATGCGCAGCGTTGCGAGATCGTGCCCGACTGCGTGCAGCTCTCGCCGAAGAATATCGGCGAGTTGAATTTCATGCCGGTGAGCTGCGCCTATCGCCGTCTTGCCGAGGGCCGCGGCTTGGCCTGGTGGCACCCGCTGGTCTCCGGCGACCCCGAGAGCGTGCATCGCGCCGGGATCTCGGTCCGCGGCCGGGTGATATCCGAGGCGGGGGTTTCCGACGAGGAGCTGGAGGATCATATCGTCGACTGGCCGACCTCGGAGGAAGAGGTCTGCTACGGAGACGACGAGGTTTGAGGGAAGACGTGAAACACAGGCCTGCCACCCTGACCGAGATCGAGGCGGCGATCCGCGAAATCGGCCTGACGCCCCGCGGTGCGTTCAACTGCACCCTGGAGGACGCGGTGCCTGCCCAGGCCGATGGCCGGGAAAGCCGCACGCTAATCATTATCGGCAATCTTGGCGGCAGCCTCTGGCCCAGGTTCCAGAGCGCGCCGGAGGTCAGTGACGGGGCGCCGGACCCTTTGAACCGCTGGAGCGAGCGGGTCGTCGGTGCCTTGGCGGAGGAACTGGGCGGCCTGGCGTTGTTTCCCTTCGGGGGACCGCCCTATCGGCCCTTTTTGCGCTGGGCGCAGCGCGCCGAACCGGTGGTCTCCTCGCCGCTGGGGATGCTGATCCATCCCGACTTCGGCCTTTGGCACGCCTACCGTGGGGCCATCGCCCTGGCCGAGGTTTTGCCGGTTCCGCAGAGGGAGGCGCGGGCCAGCCCCTGTGAGAGCTGCGCCGCGAAGCCCTGCCTCTCGGCCTGTCCCGTCGGCGCCTTTACAGCCGAGGGCTACGAGGTTACGGCTTGTGCCGGCCATATTGCGGCGCCGGAGGGCGAGGACTGCCTGGACCTTGGGTGCCGGGCAAGGCGTGCCTGCCCGATCGGCCGGGAGTACCACTACCCGGCGGCGCAGGCGCGGCTGCACATGGATGCTTTTCTCGCCGCACGCCGACCTTAGGCGCAGGCGCTATATCAGTTCAGGTCCCCTTTGGAGTTGCCATGAAGCCGTCAATTCTCTTGATCGATCACCCGGTTGGCCGGCGCGACGACCGCGCTTCCGCGATGCTGCGGCATATGGGCTATGAGACCGTGTGGTGTTCGCCCGGCAAGGGAGACAGCTTGCCGGCGATCGACGACACCTACGAGGCGGTCGTCGTCTACGGTGGGGCCGAAAGCGTCAACGATTCCGCGAGCCTGCCGCACGTTCGTCAGGAGATCGACTGGATCGGCCGTTGGACGGACAGTGGCCGCCCTTTTCTCGGCATCTGCCTCGGTGCCCAGATGCTGGCCGCCGCGCTGGGCGCGCGGGTGGTTCGGCATGACGAAGGGCTGCACGAGATCGGCTACGTAAAGATCGACCCGACCGCCGCTTCGAACGGCTTTATCGGGCAGCCGATGCATGTCTACCACTGGCACAACGAAGGCTTTGAGGTGCCGGATTCCGCGGAACTGCTGGCCGCCGGCCCGGTGTTTCCCAACCAGGCCTTCCGCTATGGCGACAAGGCCTACGGCATCCAGTTCCATCCGGAGGTCTCGCGGGAGGTGATGCAGCGTTGGATGCGCGAGGCCGGCCATATGCTGGAGGAGCCCGGCGCCCAGGCCAGCGACCGGCAACTCGCCGACAGCGAACGCTTCGACAAGCCGATGGCCGACTGGCTGGAGCAGTTCCTCACCCGTTGGCTGGCTTAGAAAGCCAAAGGGCCGGATCGCCTGAACGATCCGGCCCTCACGCACTGCGCAGATCCATCTTGCTACGAGACCAGCCGCGGGGCCGGGAGGGCGCCTTTGCACGAGGCCTGCTCGGCCAAGGCTGACCCCCAGCGGGTGGATAGCTGGCCGAGGTAGACCAGGCCCTGGCCGATCCGCCGGCGTAGCCTCCTGCCGCGCTCTTTGCGTCGGCGCTTTACCGGACGGTAGTAGGGCGGGTGAGAGAGCGACTCCGTGCCGAGAAAGAGATCGATGCCGCCCGCACGGGCGATTGAGCTATAGAGAATATGTGACATAATAATTCTCATCCTTCTGAGGCCTTGGAGTATCTCGGCGCCCCTTGGAACGCCTTTGTTCTCATAAGAATATGAATTTATTGCGTCTCGACAAACGATGCTTTCTCATATAATGAGTTAGTTGAACTAATGTATAGGAGACGCTGATGAAACTGCCGCCTTTGAATGCCCTGCGGGCCTTTGAGGCCGGCGCGCGCCACTTGAGTTTCACCAAGGCGGCAGCGGAACTGCACGTCACCCAGGCTGCGGTCAGTCATCAGGTGAAGGCGCTGGAGGAACATCTCGGCTACCCGCTGTTCAAGCGCATGACTCGCAAGTTGGGTCTGACCGAGCAGGGGCGTGCACTTTTCCCGGTGGTCAGTGACGCCTTCCAACGGATTGCCGAGACGGCAGATGAGCTGCGCCGGGGAGGGGCTTCGCGCACGCTCACGGTCTCCATTACACCGGCCTTCGGCGCCAAGTGGCTGGTCTACCGCTTGCCGCGCTTCTGGGAAAAGCACCCGGAGATCGACCTGCGGGTTCACCACTCCATCCAGGTTGCCGACCTGCGCCATGACGACGTCGACATTGCGATCCGTTTCGGCGCGGGAAAATGGCAGGGACTGATAAGCGAGTTCATGCTGCGGGTCGACTACACTCCGGTGTGCAGTCCGGCGCTGCTGAAAGGCAAGCATCCACTGAAACAACCGGGGGACCTGCGTCACCACAAGCTGTTGCACGAGGACGATTACGACGGCTGGACACAGTGGTTAGCGGTGGCCGGCGTGACCGACATTGATCCGCGCCGTGGCCCGATTATGGATGATATCACGGTGATGCTGCAGACCGTGGTCAACGGCGGAGGCGTTGCGCTGGGGCGTCTGTCGATGGTCGAGCAGGATCTCGCGGCGGGAACCCTGGTGAAGCCCTTCGACATCACAGTGCTAAGCGACCTCGGCTATCACCTGGTCTACCTGCCGGGCGCGCTGGAGCGGGAAAAGGTTCGCGCCTTCAGGGACTTCATAATGGAGGAGGTCAGTGTCGAAGGTGCCTGAATACCAAGACTACTGCGCGGACCGGAATTGTGTCACCTGCGGCTCCTGTTCTGGAAACCGGCGCGGTGCTTCGGCGATGGTCTGCCCGATAATCTCGAAGTAGAGCTTGCGGCGCATGGCGGTGGCGAAGTCGTCGAAGTCGTCGGCTGTCAGCAGGAAGGCACCGGGTCCGCCGACCACGCCGGCCATGTAGTAGCCCGCCAGATCCGGTTCCTCGTTGAGGATCGCCAGGCCGTTGATGGTGACGCCGTTGCGATTGGCCATGGCGCGCGCGACCGCCGGTGATCCGCCCTCGTTCGCGCGGCCGTCGCCTGAAATGTCGATCGCGACTCTTTCGCCTTGGTACTGGTTGGTCTGCGTCCAGCGCACCGAGGTGTCGATAGCCTTGCCGAGAGCGGTGGCGCCGCCGGGGACCAGTCGTCCGGTGGCGCGGACCTTGTCGGCGAAAGCCAAAGAGTCGGCGAGGCCGTCGATCCGGGTCCAGGCGATGGCTTCGGTCTGCGCCCCGGCGCTCGACCACTGCAGCAGGCCGACGGCGATCCCCTGCCGGCCGTTCTGTTCGAGCGCCGCCAGCACGCTGGGGTCCTCGAAGGCCTCGGCGATGCCCAGCATCTGCAGGGCGAATTCATCGTCGTTGACGCTGGAAGAACAGTCGACAGCCAGAACCAGTTCGAGGCGTACGGCTTCCATCGCCGGAGCCTGGCCCGTCAGGAGCCACAGGCTCGCGCCTGCTGAGAGAATACCGGCGGATCGAGACAGCATCGCGCGCAGATTGGCCATGCGCCGAGTTTAGCGGTCTTTTTGCGCGCCCGATAGCAGGGGCGCTTGGCTTGCGGCTTGGCGGTGGCGTTTAGAAACGCGGTGTGACCGGCACCTCTCGAAGTTTCTCAATGGTACCGCGTCGCCAGACGACGGCCTCGTGCACTTCGTGGAGGGTCAGAAAATCGCCGGTGTCCTCGTTCACCATGACTTCGTGGGCTTGGGACTCGGCGGCGATGCCGGTGACCTCTTCATAGGTCGGCACGGCCAGTCTAACGCCGCTGAAGACCTCCTTCGGCGCGGGGGGCTGAGGCGCGATGTTCCAGGATGCCGGCATGACCACGGTTCCCAGGATTGTCGGCTCCAGTGGACTGAGGCGGGGAGGCGCTGGTTCCTGGCCCGGCACTGCGGCAGGGGCGGCCTGCCGGGAGGCCCGGATCACAACAATATCGAGCGGAACCAAAGGCGACGGCGTGGTTGTCACGGATTTCTCCACGACCCTGTCTGATGCCTCGGGAACCTTCAACTTGTAGACGACGAGCGGGCCATGCTCGCCCTGCTGAACTGAGAATACCATTGCCAGCGCGCAGACAGCGCAGGTCGTGATCGCTTTACTTGGCCGCAAGCCGATTTCCCCCGGTTGTTCACCTGCCAGAGCCGAGGACTCGAGGGTCGCACGCCTGACGATTCAGAGAGAAAAATAGGGGTATGGAGACTCGCTGCCTGAGTCATTTCTGTGACCTGAGACTCTAAGTAGCTGGACTTGCTCGGGTCGGCAGGTTTTAGAACAGCCAGTTCGGCATGGCCGTCGCCAGGGGCTGCCACAGCCACAGCACCGCCATACCGAGGATTTGCAGGCCGATGAAGGGCAGCACCCCGACGTAGATCTGGCCGGTTGTGATCTCCTTCGGGGCGGCGCCGCGCAGATAGAACAGCGAAAACCCGAAAGGCGGCGTGAGGAAGCTGGTCTGCAGGTTGATGGCGATGAGGATCGACAGCCAGACCGGGTCGTGACCCATGAGAATCAATGCCGGTGCTACCAGCGGCAGCAGGATCACCGAAATCTCGACGAAGTCGAGGAAGAAGCCGAGCACGAAAATCAGCGCCATGACGAAGAGCAGCGCGCCGTCGGCGCCGCCGGGCATGGCGCCGATGATCGCCTCGACGTGCTCGTCGCCGCCGAGGCCGCGGAACACCAGGGAGAACACGCTGGCGGTCAGGATGGTGGCGAAAATCATCGCGGTGATGGTGAGGGTCGAGGTCATCACCGGCTTCAACAGGTCTGCGCGCCAGGCCCGTCTCAGGGCCAGGCCGATCACCGCCACGGCGATCGCGACCAAAAGGGCCGCGACGCCGCCGATCAGCCAGTCGGTCAGGCCGGCGTCGTCGCGTTGCAGGCGTACCGGCGCGAAATGCACGAGAACTGCCAGGGCGAGCAGCGCCGCGCCGCCGAGATAGATCGGCTTCGGCGATCCTTCCTGGCGGGTGGCCGCCAGCAACAAAGCCCCCACGGCGCCGACCGAGGCCGCCTCGCTGGGGGTGGCGATGCCGCCGAGAATTGAGCCCAGCACGGCGACGATGAGCAGCAACGGCGGCAGCAGGGCGCGCAGCACGGAGGCCGTGCCGGGCCGCACCTCCAGCACCGCGAGGGCCGGCGCGTCCTTGGGCGAGATCCAGGCCTTCAACAGCATGTAGGCCACGTAGATGGTCACCAGCATCAGGCCCGGCACCAAGGCGGCGGCGAAGGTCTGGCCGACCGAGATGGTGTCGATGGTGAAGAGGCCCTTGCGGAACTGTGCCTGCTGGTAGGCATTCGACATGACGTCGGAGAGGATGATGAGCAGGGTCGAGGGCGGGATGATCTGGCCCAGGGTGCCTGCCGTGCAGACCACGCCGGAAGCCAGGCGCGGGTTGTAGCCGTTGCGCAGCATGGTCGGCAGCGCGATCATTCCCATGGCGACCACGGTCGCCCCGACGATGCCGGTGGAGGCGGCCAGCAGCGCGCCGACCAGGATGACCGATACGCCCAGACCGCCGCGCAGGCTGCCGAAGAGGCGCCCCATGGTTTCCAGCAGATCTTCGGCGATGCGGCTCTGTTGCAGGACCACGCCCATGAAGACGAAAAGCGGAATGGCGATCAGCACGCTGTTGGTCATGAGACCAAAAATGCGTTGGCCCAGTGCGCCCATCAGCGAAACGTCGAAAACCCCCAGCGCCCAGCCCAGCCCGGCAAAGACCAACGCCACACCGGTCAAGGTGAAGGACACCGGGTAGCCGAGCAGGATGGCGCCGATCAGCACCGCGAACATCAAGAGGTCGAGGTACTCGATCATGCGGTGTCCTCAGCTCCCTTGAGCCGCAGGATCTCGCGCAGGCTGTTCGCCAGGCCCTGCACGGCGAGCAGCAGGCAGAAGGCGGGGATCATCGACTTGAGCAGGAAGGACGCCGGAATACCGCCGACCGAGATCGGTCCTTCAAGGACCGCCCAGGAATTACGCACCGAGGGCCAGGCAAACCACGCGATCAACAGCATGGACGGCAGCAGGAAGCCGAGCGCGCCGGCGAGATCGATGGCGGCGCGCCCTTGCTTGGAAAGACGGCTGTAGAAGATGTCGACCCGCACGTGGGCGTCCACCAGCAATGTATAGCCGGCCCCCAGCATGAAGAGCGCGGCGTGCATGTAGAGGACGCCCTCGTTCAGGAAGATGAAGCTGATGCCGAAGACATAGCGCAGCAGCACCACGGCGAACTGCAGCAGCACCATGGCCAGCGCCAGCCAGCGCACCGTCATCCCGACGGCAGAGTTCACGGCGTCGAGCCGGGAAATCCAATGCTGCATCTTCGGTTCCTGAAACAAGCCCCCGCCTCATGCTTCGAGACAGCCGTTTCACGGCTTCCTCAGCATGAGGGCAACGCAAACATCTTGCCTCACCCTGAAGAGGACCGATAGGTCCGTCTCGAAGGGCGAGGCAAGACTCTTTGCAGGTGCCTAGTACTTGTAGTCCAGTGCGCGGGCGTTCATCTGCCCGTTGTCGGCATAGACCATGTAGTCGGCCACCGAACTGCGGTAGGTGAGGAAGCTCTCCGTGATGCGCTTGACCAGCTCGTCGCTGTCCTCGCGCAGCTCGGCGATGACCTCGCCGGCGGCGTTGCCCATGGCGACCATGACGTCGTCGGGCAGCTTCTTCACCAGGACGCCCTGTTCGTCGACCAGCTTCTTCAGGGCCTGGGCGTGCTTGGTGGTGTATTCCGTCCAGACCGGGTTGTAGAGCGACTCGCAGGCCAGGGCGACGGCCTTTTTCAGGTCGTCGGGCAGGGCCTCATAGGCCTTGGCGTTCACCGCGCACTCCTCGGCGGAGGAAGGCTCGCCGACGCCCGGCCAGTAGTAGTTCTTGGTGACCTGATAGAAACCGAGGGCGGAATCCGTCCAGGGCCCGATGAACTCGCCGGCGTCCAGGGCGCCGGACTGCAGCGCCTGGAACATGTCGCGCCCGCCCATCGCCTGCACCGCCATGCCCAGCTTGGAGCACATCTCCGAGGCCAGGCCCGTGGTGCGGTAACGCAGACCTTTCAGATCGTCGACCGAGTTGATGTCCTTGCGGAACCAGCCGGCCCACTGCGGACCGGAGTTGCCGCACAGGAAGGGCTTGAGACCGAAGCGGCCGTACATCTCGTCGTAGAGCGCCTGGCCGCCGCCGTGGGTCAGCCAGCCCACCTGCTCGTCGGCGCGCAGGCCAAAGGGTTGCGAGCCGAACATCAGGATGCCCTTGGACTTGGAGCCCCAGTAGGCCGGCACCGCGTGGTAGAGCTCGGCCGTGCCTTCGGAAACCGCGTCGAAGACGCCGCGTCCGGGGACCAGCTCACCGGCGGCGAAGAGCTTCACCTCGATGCGCCCGCCCGACAGGGCGGTGATGCGGTCGGCGAGAAGCTGCGCGGCGACACCCGGCCCCGGCAGGTTCTTCGGCCAGGCGGTGACCATCTTCCACTGCATCTTGCCCTGGGCGATGGCCGGCGCGGCCAGGCCCCCTGCTGCAACGGCGGCGGCGCCCGCAGCGGCGGTCGTGCCGCCGGTCCTCAGAAATTCACGTCTTTTCATCTCTTGTCTCCCCGTTTGAAACTCACGTCCTATTCTCACGCCAAAAGCTTCGTCATTCCACCATCGGCAGGTTGAGGCCCTGCTCTTTGGCGCAATCGATAGCGATGTCATAGCCGGCGTCGGCGTGGCGCATCACGCCGGTCGCCGGATCGTTCCACAGCACGCGGGCGATGCGCTTGGCTGCCGCCTCGGTGCCGTCGCAGCAGATCACCATGCCGGAATGCTGCGAGAAGCCCATGCCGACTCCGCCGCCGTGATGCAGCGACACCCAGGTGGCGCCGCCGGCGGTGTTCAAAAGGGCGTTCAGCAGCGGCCAGTCGGAGACCGCATCGCTGCCGTCCTTCATGCCCTCGGTCTCGCGGTTCGGGCTGGCGACGGAGCCGGAATCCAGATGATCGCGGCCGATCACCACCGGCGCCGAGAGCTCGCCCTTGGCGACCATCTCGTTGAAGGCGAGGCCGAGCTTGTCGCGCAGGCCCAGGCCGACCCAGCAGATGCGTGACGGCAGCCCCTGGAAGTGGATGCGCTCGCGCGCCATGTCGAGCCAGTTGTGCAGGTGCGGATCGTCGGGGATCAGCTCCTTCACCTTGGCGTCGGTCTTGTAGATGTCCTCCGGGTCGCCTGACAGCGCGACCCAGCGGAAGGGGCCGACGCCGCGGCAGAACAGCGGGCGGATGTAGGCCGGCACGAAACCCGGGAAGTCGAAGGCCTTGGCGACGCCTTCGTCCAGCGCCACCTGGCGGATGTTGTTGCCGTAGTCGAAGGTCGGGATGCCCTGGGCGTGGAAGTCCAGCATGGCGCGCACGTGCACGGCCATGGACTGCTTGGCGGCCTTTACCACGGCGTCCGGGTTGGCGGTCCGGTCGCGTTCCCACTGCTCCAGGCTCCAGCCGGCGGGCAGGTAGCCGTTCAGCGGATCGTGGGCGGAGGTCTGGTCGGTGACCGCGTCGGGCTTTATGCCGCGCTTCACCATCTCCGGCAGGACTTCAGCGGCGTTGCCGAGCAGCCCGACGGAGACCGCCTTGCCTTGGTTTTTGGCCTCTTCGAGGATCGCCAGCGCTTCGTCGAGCGTGTCGCACTTCCTGTCGAGGTAGCCGGTCTTCAGGCGCATCTCGATGCGGCTCGGCTGGCATTCGACGGCCAGCATCGAGGCGCCGGCCATGGTCGCGGCCAGCGGTTGCGCGCCGCCCATGCCGCCGAGGCCGGCGGTCAGGATCCAGCGCCCTTTCAGGTCGCCGCCGTAGTGCTGGCGGCCCATCTCGACAAAGGTTTCGTAGGTACCCTGCACGATGCCCTGGCTGCCGATGTAGATCCACGAGCCGGCGGTCATCTGGCCGTACATCATCAGGCCGGCCTTATCGAGCTTGTTGAAATGCTCCCAGGTCGCCCAGTGCGGCACCAGGTTGGAGTTGGCGATCAGCACCCGCGGCGCATCGGCATGGGTGCGGAACACGCCGACCGGCTTGCCGGACTGCACCAGCAGGGTCTCGTCGTCGCCCAGTTCCCTCAGGCAGGAAACGATCCTGTCGAAGCACTTCCAGTCGCGCGCCGCCCGGCCGATGCCGCCGTAGACCACCAGCTCCTCCGGCTTCTCGGCGACCTCGGGGTCGAGGTTGTTCATCAGCATGCGCAGCGGGGCTTCGGTCAGCCAGGACTTGGCCGAAAGCTCAGGGCCGTGGGGGCTGCGGATCACGCGGGCATTGTCGCGCCGCGTGTTGGGGGTGCTGTCGGGCATGGCGGTCGATCTCCGGGGGGTGTTCCCAAGTTGTATATACAACTTGGGTCGGAGAGTCGAGGGCTGTGGATCTCGGCGTAGGGGTAGGCCCCGCGGCCCCTCGTAGGTGAAGTGGTCGCTGGAGTGCAGCAAACCGCCGTGGCGAGAGGTGGTTCTTTAGAGCGCTATTGGCGTTCCATTCTAGTCAGCCAACCAAGGCAACGATTCGCTGACCGGTTCTGGAGCCTCGTCATCTGCGCGCACAAAGCGATTGCTTTTGATCATCGCAAGGGCCTTCGGGCTATCGAACCCTCTGACGTCGCCCTGGGCAGCCGCTCGCCAGAGATCCTCCGTCAGGGCGAAGCCGGCGCGATTGTAGAGGCCATACTTCGCCCGGAAGTCGGCTTCCAGCTTGTCCAGGACTCTCGCCTTGTCAACTTCCCAGATTGCCGGAAACGGACCTTTCCCAAGTTGCTTGATGACGGCCCAGGCTTCGGGGGTTTGTCGGAGAAGCTCGGCGAAGTCGATAACTTCCTGCCGGAGGAGGGTCATGAGCGGCTTGCCGGGCACCGGCATCTTCCGCTCGGCCAGGAGCGCGTTCGCTTCCTTGCTGTCGAGGTTGTGGAGGGAGCCGTCGCCTAGCTGTCTCAACAAGAAGGCGGCCAGAGCGAGGTCGTTCTGGTTGCGGTTCCACAGGTCACCGCTTCGATAACTCTTGATTTCGGCAGACATGATTGCCTGCTCGGCTTTGGTAAGATCGCCATGACGGCCAGCGCGCTGAAACGCCGCTTTCAAGTCCGGGGAGTTCCAGAGGCGCCGAGCCAATGCGACGATTTCCGCATCGCTCGCAGTGACCACCGGTTTTTCTCCCATCACCCTAGCGCCGAAATGGGCGGCGCTCATGCCACCACAACATGCTTGGCCAAGGTTCACGGCGTAAGCACGTGCCAATCTCAGTTCCGGCCACCACTCGGGACAGCGTGCCGTAGTTCCATCCCAATTGAGCCAACCGTCAAAGAACGCCCACTTCAGGCACAACCATTGCTCGCGTGTCGGTGGGTCGGTGATGACCTCGCCGGGGCGCGCGCGCCAGCCGCCGCCGTGCCAAGAAACGTAGGCCGACCACTCGGCAGCCTCGTTCATCTCTTTCCAGGGGTATGCGGACAAGCCGCAGACAATCTCGTCATCCGCATAGATCAACCTAAACGATTCTCTGCTGTGACCGCCGCGTCTAGTGTCGCCGCTTTTTGGGTAAAGGACGCGCTTGCCGTCCTCAGTGCGCAGGTAAGCAGTCCTTCCCTCCAGACCGCCCAATGGAATTCCTGCTGGCAGATCAAAATGAAGCTTTCGATCATGGAGGCCGATGCTCAGACCATCCAGCAGTACCTCCGCTTCAATTTCCGGATTCTCCCGGAGGTCACTTTCCGGTGGAAACGGATGGAAAACCCAAGGCGAGGGAGTCGGTGTGTCGAGCGGAATTACCCAGGCATCGCTCACGGGCGATGAGGCCCTCGTGTGATCTTTCTCGTTAATCCGGCGATAAGTGCGCTGCAGATCACTCGACCAGGCGCCATTGTGCCATCCGCCGCTGAAGTAAACGTGGTCAGTGAGTCGATGTCCGACTTGAGGAATCGCCGGCCAGCAAGAGAGGGCATCGGTCAAACAATCATCTACTCGCCGCCAGACTCCATAGCTGGGCTGTATCGAGGCAGTTCGTGCTTGCCTCTGCCAAAGCTTTGCGGAGAGGTGGTAGTCGACGGTCCACGACACTAGGTGATCCGGCTTTCCTCGGGCTTGCCATGCCTCCATTCGTTCCCGCGCAAATACGGGCAACGCAAGCTCTGGATGCTGATAGTCGAATCGTAGCCAGGTTTCTGTTTCCGGCAGCAGGTTCGCTTCCTGGGCCTTCCCACGAAAGACCACGCGTTCGCCGGTCACGCGGTTGACCAGGCCCGGCCCTTCCGCATCCCAATCCCACCAGCCGAACACCGTTGTCATGTCCACAATCCAATGGCTGTCTAGTTGTCAAACCTTGCCCTTCAAAACGGGAAGAGGCCGCAAGCAAGCGAGCGGACAAGTGTTTTGCTCGCTTATAGGTATAGAAAGCCAGTCTGTGGAAGGCACCTTAAGAAGTGGTTAGGCTAGAGCCTCTGGGCAACGGAGGCGTCTAAATTCGTGCGCAGCGGCGGTCGAGGACGACGTGCAAGCCGCCATCGCTGTCGTCTTCCCAGATGGCGCGGAAGGAGTCGTTGCCGGTGAAGCGGAGGGTCTCGCGCACCTTTGCGGTGGTGCCGAGGACGTGGCGCAGCTCGCCCTCCAGCTTCATCCCATCGGCCGTTTCCTCCACCACCTCCATCTCGATGGTGGCGTCGTTGGCGAGCAAGCGGCGCAGTGCCAGCGGCTTGCCGCCGAAACTATCGAACCAAACGTCGAGCGTTGGAGAGCCTTTGACCTCGGTGATCTCGCCGATCAGCCAGTCTCCGCTGCGCCGGTAGGTCAGGGTCATGATGGTGTCGTTCTCGCTCTTGCCCTCCACCTCATGGCAGGTCCAGGTCCCGGCCAGCTTTTCCGCCAGCGGCGCGGCATTGGCTGCTGCGGCGGCCGTGAAGCTGAAAGCGGCGAAGAGAGAGAAGGCGAGGGGGTGGCATCGCATCGCGTGACTCCTGGTGGTGGGGCGGCCGCGGCGATCGACCGGAGTCTTTCTAGGCTGCCGGAAGGCCGGCGTCCAGTGCACGAAAGCGGCAGCCCTGGCCGCGCAGGCCTTCAGGTTCCGGTCAGCTAACCAATCTAGGGTCCCCAGACTTGCTGCTGTGGTGCGGCAAGAGAATGAGAAGCAGTTACGCCGCGTCATTTCATCGGGAAGGAATCCGCTGCTGGCGTGTTGTTGATGGAGAGCCGGCTTTTGCGCTGTGAGACAGCGCAATGGTTAAGGGCTGATAAGCATGTTGCGGTGTGGTCGACGCAGAGTTTCTGAGGGTCGCTCCGCAGCAAAAAAAGGCGGTGGCTCCGGGCCGTAGCGAGTTCACCAAGACTTAAGTCGCGGGCCCTAGGGTGTCAGGTACAAAGAAGGAGTGGCAGGCGATATGCAGCAGATCCGACAGATAATTTCTTCCGCCGAGGACTCGCTTCGCGATGTCGATGGTGAAGCGGCCGTGGCCGGAATCCGCCGTCTTACCGGCGAGGAATTGCGCCGGACGAAACGCGCCTACACGACGACGCGCTTCGATCTCACCTGCGCCGACCGGCTGCTGACCGCCGAGGTGACGCCTAAGGCCGGCGACCTGGTCCTGGCCCGTGTCGCGCGCCTCGGCCACCATCGCAAGTTGGAAAGCCCCGAGGGGCGCCGTCAGACCCTCTTCGTCAACGACCTCATATTGGTCTGCTATGGCGCGCGCTATGCCAGCGACCAGTTCGAATCCCTGGTGCCCGACGACCTGGCGCCCTGCAACCTCGTGGCCGCCGGTGGTATCGCCGGTGTCTGCAGCGCGAGGCATGCCTCGACGCGCAAGCCCACCGAGATCGAGCCGCTGGGCCTCGTCGCCGACGCGAACGGCCGGGTCCTGAACCTCGCCGACTGTGCCGAAGCGCGCCAGAAGCGCACGGCGCAGCAACCCTATACGCTGGCCGTGGTCGGCAGCTCGATGAATGCGGGCAAGACCACCACCGTGGCCTCGATGATCCGCGGTTTGGCGAAGACCGGCCTGCGCGTCGGTGCCGCGAAGATCACCGGTACAGGGGCGGGCTGCGATCGCTGGGCCATGGTCGATGCCGGCGCCGAGGCGGTGTTGGACTTCACCGATTTCGGGCATGCCTCCACCTACCGGGTGCCGGTGGCGGAGACGGCCGAGATCCTCGATGCCGCCGTGGCCGCGCTGGGACGCGCGGGTTGCGATGTGGTGGTGGTCGAACTGGCCGACGGCCTGCTGTTTCCGGAAACCGCCAAGCTGGTCGAGCATGCGCGCTTCCAGCGCCTGGTCAGTGGCCTGGTGCTGGCGGCGTCGGATTCCATGAGCGCCGGCTTCGGCGCCGACTGGCTCCTCCAGCGCCGCCTGCCGCTGCTGGGTCTTGCCGGCAAGCTCACCTCCAGCCCGCTGATGATGCGCGAAGTCGCCGAGGCGGTCGATCTGCCCCTGTTGACGCTCGAAGATCTGGAGTCGGGCGACTGGACCCGACAGGTCGGTCGCGATCGCGCGCGCGATGCGGCCTGATCCGTAGAGCCGGCGATGAAACTCCCTGCTCTCTTTTCCGGCTCACGGCGGCGGGATTTTGCCCTGCTGATCGCGAACGGCGGTATTCAAGCCGCCGGCGCTGTCGCCACGGCCTTGCTCGTGCGGTCAGGCTTCGACGGCCTGATTGCGCAAGGCGCTGTAGCGGATCAGCAAGGGGCACTTCTCATTATTGCCGGCCTCATCGGCATCGCCGCGACCAACGCCTTGCTGCGCTACCGCGAGCACCTGGACGCGGAGCGAGTCGGCCAATCCTACGTGCATGCGCTGCGCACGCGACTCTACCGCCATCTCTTGCGGCTCGGGCCCGGCGTTGCGACGAAGATGAGCCGCGGCGCGGTGACCCTGCGCTTTGTCGGCGACCTGACGGCGTTGCGCCGCTGGGTCAGCCTCGGACTCGCGCGGCTGCTCGTCGGAACCCTGGTGATCGTCCTGGCCGTCGCCGCGCTGGCGATCATCGAGCCGGTGATCGCCCTGTCGGTCGGCGCCGGCGTGGGCACGGCGACGCTGCTCGGACTCGGAATCGGGAACCGCCTGGGGGCGACGACGCGCGATGTGCGCCGGCGGCGCGGGTACCTGGCAGGTATTCTGACCGATCGCCTGGCGCATCTGCACCTGGTGCAGGCTTTCGGCCAGGAGCAGCGCGAGATCGCGCGCTTCAAGAACCTCAGCCGCCGTTTGCGGGACGCCTTCCTGCGGCGGGCCGGAGCCATCGGCCTGCTGCGTGCCCTGGCGGACGCCGGCGCCAGCACCGCCAGCCTCTGTGCGCTGCTGGTCGGCTCGCTGCTGGTGGCCAAGGGTGCCGCGAGCCCCGGCGCCGTGGTGGCCGCCATGCTGGTCGCCGGCCTGCTGGCGCCTCGGCTGCAGGAATTGGGGCGCATCTACGAGTATTGGACGGCGGCGGTGATCGCCCGGGAGAAGCAACAGCAGCTGCTGCGCCTTCGCCCGCCGCGCGCCGGCGCCCTGGCCCGTGGCGGCCGGGACCTGCCGGAGGGTTCGGGCGAACTGGTGCTGCGCGGCGTGTCCCTGACCGAATTGCTGCCGTCTCTGGATCTTTCCATCGGCCCTGGTGAGCGCCTCTGCATCATCGGCGAAAACGGCGCCGGAAAGTCCTCCTTGCTGCAGGTCATGGCCGGTCTGCGGCGGCCCGACGAGGGAACGGTCGAGCTGAACGGGCAGGACCTCGCCGTCACCGATGCGAAGCAGGTACGCCAGGCGGTCGGTTTGGTGTCCTGCGACCTGCCGCTGCTGCGTGGCACCCTGCGGTTCAACCTTACCTACGGCGCGCCGACGGCTTCGGACGCTGCCCTTGCCGAGGTAATCGAGCGCTGCGACCTGGCGGGACTGCTGGCGCGCCTGCCCCAAGGGCTCAATACCCGGACGAGCGAACTGCAGACCCGCTTCTCCGCCGGCGAGCGCATGCGTATCGCACTGGCGCGGGGCTTACTGATGAAGCCGCGGGTTCTGCTGCTCGACGAGATGGAGGCGCACCTCGATGCCGAGGGGGTGCGCGCCCTCGACAAGGTGATCCGGGACTTCGAGGGGCCGGTGATTTTCATCACCCACCACCGTGAGCGGGCGCGCTTGGCCTCGCAGGTCGTCACGCTGACTGCGGGGCAGCCGGCTGAGATTTCCGCTGCGCCGCCTGGCAACGGCGACGGCCAGCCCCCGGTTTCACAACTTCACTTGAGGGCGGTCACATGATGGCACGGCAAAGGGTTTCGACGCTGGACAACGACCAGGAAGCCGGCTTCAGCGCCACGGCCCTGCCGGGACGCCTGGTCTGCCGACCTTCGGAGACCGGCGACCGCCCGGACTATTTCCTCTTTCAGCCCAACGACCTCGATCCGGCGCTGCCGCCCCTGGTTTGCGTGCACGGCATTTCGCGCAACGCCGAAGAGCATGCGCGGGCCTTCGCGGCGGTCGCGGCGCGGCAACGCCGCCTGCTCATCGCGCCGCACTTCGACGAGGTTCGCTTCGACGGCTTCCAGCGCCTGGCGCGCGGTACCGAGAAGGCGGTTGAGAACCTGTGGCGCGATGTGGAGAGCTTTGCCGGCATGACGCTGGGGCCGGTCGACATGGTCGGCTTTTCCGGCGGCGCCCAGTTCGCCCACCGCTACGCTATGCTGAATCCGCAGCGGGTCAACTCCCTGACCCTGGTGGCGGCCGGCTGGTACACCTTTCCCAGCGAACAGGATCGCTTTCCCTACGGCATCAAGCACGAGGGCGCGCGGGGGAGACGCTGTTCCGAGAACCTGCTGCGTTTTCTGGAAATCCCGACGCTGGTGCTGGTCGGCGCGCAGGATAACCAGCGCGATGCCACCTTGCGCCGTACGCCGGACGTCGACATCAAGCAGGGGATCAACCGCATCGAGCGAGCCTGTCGTTGGGCCTGTGCGCTGTTGCAGACAGCAACGCGTGCCGGTGTTTCCCCGACGGTGCAGTTTTCGATGTTGCCGGGCTGTGGGCATTCCTTCGATGACTGCGTCGAAAAAGGCGGTCTGGTTGAACTTGTGAATCACTGGGTGCAGCGCGGGTAGGGAGCGCTGCGAAAGAGGGCCGCGCCGACGGCCGGATGTGTTGCTCGCAAGAGCGATCGAGAAAGAAGCCAAGGAGATATTTCATGCGTTTGTTCGCTAGTATTCGTCGCAGCCCGCTGGGCCGCTTGTTCCTTGCCCTGCCAGTGCTTGCGCTGGTCGGCGCCTGCGCCGCAGGACCGCAGCAGGCGGAGACCCGCGATATCGGATTGGATCTCTGGACCGGTGATCCCGGTATCGCCGGAGTGACCCTGCCGCAGGTTCAGGCCGTGCACGGAACCCGGACCATCAGCGGGCCGACCGCCTGGACCCACGACAAGACAGGGCTGGCCCTGCAGGTCTACGAGCGCCGCAATGCCGAGACCGAAGGCGTCAAGGTGCAGTATTTCGTGCGCCGCGCCGATGGCCAGGCGCTGGGCCGCGTCTTCGATTCCCGTCCCGGACGCGCCGACCGCCATTTCGTGAACGATGCCTTCTTCCCGCTGGGCACCTGGGCGCGCGGCGAGAGCCGGGATTTCCAGCTAATCGAGTACAGCGAGGCGGGGCCGCAGAATTTTATCGCCACCATCAAGATTCGTCGCCTGGACTTCACCTTCCGGGATGTGCCGCATTCCCTGAGGTACGACTGGATCCTGAGCGATGCCAACGGCAACGTGATCTACAACGAACGCTACGTCTACAGCCCCGGTGTCGGCTTCGCGAGTTTCGACAACCGCTTGAAGTAGCTTCGCAGGTATGTCCTGCGGCTCTGCTTAGCCTCGCGGCCCCTGCACCTCGAAGTGGCCGCCGAGGCGGTAGCGGTCGCCGGGGTGCAGCAACAGCGCCCAGGTGACCGGCAACTCGCCGGACCAGGTCTGGCGGCGCAGCAGCAGGCAGGGCGTCCCCGGCTGCGTCTCCAGCAGCTTGCATTCCTCCAGCGAGGGCAGGACCGCCATGACCACGTGTTCGGCCTCGCTGATCGGCGAGACCTGGGTCAGGTACTGGTAGGGCGTGATCTTGGTGAAGTCCTGCGCCAGGTAGTCGGGCGCGGCGGCGGGGTTCACGTAGCGGTCCTCGAGTTGCACCGGCAGGCCGTTTTCCCGATGCAGGATGAGCGAGTGGAACAGCGGCTCGCCGCGCTGGAGGCCAAGCAGTTTGGCTTCCAGGGCGAGGGCGCGTTCCCGGTGCAGCAGGTGCACCTCGGCGCTGTGCTCGTGCCCGCGCTCGCGAATCTCCTCGGCGATGTTGCGGATCGAGAGAATTTCCGACTGCGGCTTGGCCTGGGCGACGAAAGTCCCGGCGCCCTGGGTCCTCTCCAGCCAGCCCTCCGCCGTCAGCTCGCGCAGTGCCCGGTGGACCGTCATGCGGCTCACGTCCTGCTCGCGGGTCAGCTCGTTTTCCGACGGCACCCGCTCGCCCTCCGTCCAGTCGCCGGCCAGGATACGGCCGACGATGTAGTCCTTCACCTGCTGGTAAAGCGGCGGGTCGGGGGGCGCTGAACGGGTCATCGGGTAGGGGCTGCTTTCGTCTGGGCCAGGGCTTCCGGCTGGTATCCGCCGCGTCTTCTCCTCGCCCCGTGCTTGGCCGGAAGGGCGAGGTCGGCTATATGAACTTGTATATACAAGCCTGCCGGCTCTGGCCAGTGGGCGCGCTCCTTAAACCCGGCCGCCGCCGCTTTCGATCCCTTAGCCTGAGGAAATTTTCATGGAGCTTTTCAACTTCTCGCAGGGCAGCCTGCCGCTCCTGGTTTCCATGCCCCACAGCGGCACCTACGTTCCGCCCGAGATCGAAGAGCGCCTGACCGCGGCGGCCAAGACGCTGCCCGATACCGACTGGCACATCCCGCGGCTCTACGACTTCCTTGGGGAGCTGGACGTCTCGGTGATCCAGGCGACCCACTCGCGCTACGTCATCGACCTGAACCGCGCGCCCGACAACCGGGCGCTCTATGCCGGGGCCAGCAATACCGAGCTCTGTCCGAGCAGCACCTTCGACGAGCAGCCGATCTATCTGGACGGTCAGGCGCTGGGCGAAGAGGAGGTGGCCGCGCGCCGCGCCACCTACTGGCAACCCTATCACGACCGCCTCGCCAAGGAACTGGCGGCGATCAAGGCCAAGCACGGCATCGCCCTGCTGTGGGACGCCCATTCGATCCGCAGCGAGGTACCGCGCTTTTTCGAGGGGCGGCTGCCGGACCTGAACCTCGGCACCGCCGACGGCAAGGCCGCGGACAAGAGCCTGCTGGAAATCCTGAGCGCCGTGGCCCGCGAGGTCATGCAGCTCGGGTCGGCTTGACTCGTCTTCGAACCGAGGGATAGGCTCGAATCGTGCGTGAAAACAAGGACTTCCAAGGCATGCGGCGCACGGCGCCAAAGGCCGGCCGGCTGTTCATCGAGACCTTCGGTTGTCAGATGAACGACCGCGATTCGCTCACGATATCGCAGCGGATGGAGGCCCAGGGCTACG
>PJEL010001812.1_pt1 | contig 20582 bp, 14 predicted proteins | sample 1853271 | NCBI WGS metagenome assembly PJEL01 (sample SAMN08108733, study PRJNA415343) | Invertebrate metagenome, whole genome shotgun sequencing project. | host: Globobulimina | place: Sweden: Gullmar Fjord | collected 2015-08
AGATCAAAAAAAGAAAGAAATTGTCCCATCACTATCGTATCTCTGCTTCATGCAGGTGCATTCTTTTGAAATGTATGATTTAATTATAGAAGACATGTTGGTGTCATTATACTTGTGATGTTATCCCCTACTGTGATTTGAATGCAGTCCGAGCACAAGCTGCATGCTGAACACTTCTTTCTATACCTGGATTATGTAATCGCTCAATCGTTATCATGGACACGAGTGAATACATCAAGCGATGTGAAGAGAAATGCGAGGCTCCTGTAAAGATGGAATATGTCAAGCAGGTGACCAGTGTGGAACCTTATTGGAGGCACAACTCACCTCAAGACGAAGAGGCCCCACAAGAGCGTGTGCCGGTGTTGAGTAAACGACAGGCAAAGAAAAATAAGAGACAGAATAAGGAGAACAGTATGTGTCAATATGTCGGGAAAGGTTTGGAGTGTCCACATGGAGAAGGTTGCAAATATTTGCATGATTTGGATGCATTTTTGGAGACAAAGGATGATGACTTGCCGGGTATATGTCCATTCTATGCGTCATTAGGGTCATGTAAGTATGGTGTGATGTGCAGATTTGCCTCAAGCCACGAAAATGGACGTGACGGGGCAATGGTTGAGGGAAAAGTAGAGCTGGTTGTTCGGCCAGCAGAGTCTGATCAGAGCACATCAGAGTTTTGGAGAGGTGACGATACTATTCCAAGTCACCACATTGCACTCAAAACTGCTGAAAAAGGCTCGGTTTTAGGCACATTGAACGATTTGCGGAAGGATACACAGACACAGTTGAGAAAGCGTGTCTATGATTTTTCCACAGCCAATGGGATTTTAGACGCGCTGGGCATTATCAACACGGCTAAAAAGAAGTCAAACAGAAAAGAAAATGAAAAGAGAAAAGCTCAAGATGATGGAGATCAAGCTGGAAAGATTGGGTGCCTTGAAGAAGGTGCAACAAAGCATGCAAGAGATGCCCCAAGGAAGATTTTTGATGCTCGGGGCAAGACATATCTTGCTCCTTTGACAACTGTGGGTAACTTGCCATTTAGAAGAATTTGCAAGTCTTTCGGTGCGGATATCACGTGTGGTGAGATGGCAATGGCAACAAATTTACTTCAGGGGCAAGCATCAGAGTGGGCTCTTCTCAAGCGACACCCAGAGGAAGATTGTTTTGGTGTACAAATTTGTGGAGCATATCCAGATTCGTTAACCCACTGCGCTCAGCTGATAGAAGATCAATGTGACGTTGATTTTGTAGATTTGAACTGTGGGTGTCCTATTGATATTGTCGTGAACAAGGGTGCAGGTTCAGCGTGTTTGAAAAAACCTCAAAAGCTTGAGAATATAGTCAGAGGGATATCTTCCGTGTTGACGTGCCCTGTTACCGTGAAAATGAGACGTGGTTTCAACGATGGAGAGGATTTGGCACATAAAATAATTCCACTCCTGCGAGGATGGGGTGCATCCGCTGCAGTCCTCCATGGGAGAACACGAGAGCAACGGTACAGCAAACTAGCAAACTGGGAATATATAAAAGAATGCGCCGCTGGCAACCAAAGTGACGATTTCCAAGTTATTGGAAATGGAGATGTGTTTTCTTGGCAAGACCATGTCCGTGCCCTGGAAAGAGAGGATGGTTCTTCCACTGGTGTTGCAACTACATATGTTGCCAGGGGTGCTCTTATCAAACCCTGGATATTCACAGAGATTAAAGAAAAGAGAGATTGGGATATCAGTGCCTCCGAAAGACTCGATATAATAGGAACATTTGTTAGAAACGGGCTGGAACACTGGGGCAGTGACTCGAAAGGAGTTGAAAACACAAGGAGATTTTTGCTGGAATTGCTGTCCTTTAGCTATAGATATATCCCAGCAGGCTTGCTTGAGGTCTTGCCTCAAAAATCACAGTGGAGACCCCCTGCTTTTGTGGGCCGTTCAGATCTCGAGACATTATTAGCAAGTCAGGACTCTAAGGACTGGGTTTTATTGTCAGAGATGTTCCTCGGAAAAGCCCCAGCAAACTTTTCATTCAAGCCAAAGCACAAGGCCAAGAGCCATGCAACGTCAGACAATGTAATCAGTTGATTAGTGACCAACTGATCGCATGGCAAATCTATTTGAATGTGTGGGATATATCGAATGCTCCGTAATGCTTTTGCAAACATGTAAATACGTCATTTTAATTATGTAATTATGATATCATTAATTAATGATCAGTATAATGATGCAATATTGCAGTACTAGTACACGCCTCAAGGTCTCCTGGTACATCAAGCTGTGAGCTATATATATATACGGTACTAGTATATATATCTTTATCATTAAAACGTATCACAATATTGTCATGGGTGGACTCACCCATATTTTTTCGGAAATATGGTGGTTCTCGACAAGTTGGACTGCGCTTGCAGTTGCTTTATCGAGCCTGTTGCTTCTCCATGTGGGTACGTTTTTGTGTTGGGAATTGAAAGATAAAATCTATAATCATATGATGGGTACAAGGTTGTCGATATTTGACCCAGATTCAAATACCGCAGGTTGGACCGTGCGTCAGCTAAAGGCTCTTTACAGAGGTGCCGTATCGTTTTTCCTCAGAAATTTACTTTCTGTAATGGAAGATCAAGCTGGTCTCAAATTGTTTAGTCTTGATGCACCAAAGAGATATTCTGGCGTCGCATCAACAATCAGAACATTTCCAGCTCACAGCTTTGAGGGGGATATTCCAGCAAATGCTAGAGGCTCTGTTGGTGTCAGTCCGGGTGCTGATGACGCCCCGATGCCATGTGTGGCAGAGGATGAACTATCATCTCATGATTCATGCGAAGGTTTGGATGCTGATGATTGCTCTCAAAGTGCATTGTGGAGGCGTTGGAGTACATTTACTAGGCTTGATGTCTCTAAACTAGAGGAGGAAACACTGCATGAATTGTGTCTATGTACCAATCTATTTGCATGCATGGATGCAGATCAAGCGAAAGAACTGTATAAGCTTGGGTCAAGGATCCGCATGTCGCCCGGGGAAGTATTGATTGAACAAGGAGATGACGTGACTCCTGGGGTATTTGTGGTGATTGCAGGGCAAATGAGAGTATATTCTTCGTATTGTTCTGCAAAATCACAGTATGTTAAACATATTGGTAAAGGAGGAGTGGTAGCGGAAGATCACATCGATTTGATTCTTGATAGAAAGGGCACCGGAAAGTATTGTGCGTCAGTTTGCGTTGCTGATACCCCACAATGTGAGTTGTTGCAGCTTTCTCAATCGACCCTGTGTTCTTTCTTTTCCAGTCATCCTGGAGCACTTCATAGATACATTGAAGATGTTATGGTTTGCAGATATTCGGTTTCGAATACTGTGTTGCGGCAGGAGCTAAAGATCCGGCAAGATGAAGTGACAGCGGGCAGAGTTGCATCTGTGCTGTCTGAAAAGCAGTGTCGATTACTTCGGGCTGTATGCGACTCTATTGTACAAAAAAGTGAAAAATTAGGCAGCTTGTTTAGGGGAATATGCAAAAGTCTGCGTGGCGAAATATTTACTGAAAGATTGACAATAAAATGCTTGGAGACTGAAGCTAGTCCAATAACTGGGTGGGATGTGATACCTGGTGCTACGACGGTATTACATGGACTCCCTACTAATATTATTGTGATTAAGTCACATGGAATCGCACAATTTGGTAAGGATGGATGCTTTGCATTGACAAAGGGAATGTTGGTAGCAGTTAGAAATTCGCCTGATAATGAGGATGAAATAGAGTGTGCACTTGTTACCGAGGGGAGTTTGATCAATGTTGCTACGTTTTTGACATCAGAACCCGAAAGTATATTCTATTTCGCAGCTTCAGAATGTACTTTAAAGCGACTTGACAAATTCTGGCTTGGTTCACTCATGACTAATGATCAGAATGAAAAGTCTTTGTCCAAGGCTACAGAGTCCTTGGTTACATTGACACAGCCGTTTGGTCCAACCCTTCGACAATTCGAAATGCTAGGATTTCAAGAACAATGGTTATCTGCAGGACAAGCAGTTTTCTGTCAGGATCAAGCCCCGGATGGATTTTTCATGGTTGTCTCAGGTAGCATGAAGTTTCTTGAGCTGGCTGTTGATGGCTCGTTACATGAAAAAGGGTTGGTGAGAAGAGGGGAATGGGCGGGTACAGCGACCAATAAACCTTGCAAATTCTCTTGTATGGCTACGAAGGACGTCGAATTGGTTTCCTTGAAAAGAGACATGCTTCAGTTGTTGTCAAGGGTACAGCCCAGAGCTATGTTGCTTGTGTACGATAAGGTCATGCAACAACTAGAAAGATCTGTCGAAGATTGTAAAACCTGTTCAAGAACTATAGCTTTGATTTCGGGAGTCATGCCGAGTTCTTGTTATGCAGTTGATGAGTTGCAAAAGGATGCTGATGACTTTGGAAAAAGCTTAGAACATGCTCTTTCTGGTTATGGAAGCATCTATCGAATAGATTGGGCGTTAGTCGTCCAGCATTTCCCTGAAGATTCAAATCGCTTATATATTCCGTTTTGCCGGGCAAAAATAGCGAGATGGCTATGCGCCATGGAGGAAGAACACACTTTCCTTTTGCTAGTAGGCAACTATACAAATTCTGAATGGACAACCCTATGCTCAGCACAGGCCGATCGCGTCTTAATTCTTGGATCATCGATAAAATCGAATCCAGAAGTCAGCTTTGTGGAAAATGAGAGTGTTTGGAAACCTGCCAAGGTTGCAATTGAAACCTTGAAGCAGACTGTGACAAGGCATGATGTAAGTGAATGGAAGAATCCGCTGAGCTCCATCTCCATGATCTTATCCGGTAGAGTTGCCGCACCAATTGCATCAAAATTACATCAGCCTCAAAGATCTGTGACTCAAAATTCAAGAGAATCTCTGGGATCCATTTGTCAGATTGATTTGGTCCTGATACACGATTCAGGCTCCACTCCTAGCCATGCTAGTAGATGGCTTAAAGCCAGGCCTCTTATTGAAAGACATTATAACATTCGAAAATCGAATCATGAAGATGTGAAGAGGATAGCTCGTTGGGTATCAGGAAATGCAATCGGAGTGGTTTTATCTGGAGGAGGTGCAAGAGGACTTGCACACGTTGGGGTGCTTCAGGCATTAGATAGACTTCAAATTCCAATTGATGCCATTGGTGGTACATCCCAGGGATCTTTAGTAGCTGCGTTGTATGCTCAAGGCCATAGTGTTTTATCAATACACAAAACTATTAATAGTTTCGCTGCTGTATGTGGTTCAATGCTCGCCATGATGTTGGATCTAACCTTGCCAATCTTATCTGTCTTCAATGGTAAAAGATTCCAGCAAGCTGTCAAAACTAGCCTGTCGGATGGTGCTCAAAATATAGAAGACTTGCTCACATCATATTTCTGTGTCACAACAAATCTGAGCACAGGAGAGCCCCATGTGCACTCAAGAGGTATTCTTTGGAGGGCTGTGCGAGCATCCATGTCGATTGTTGGCTTGGTGCCTCCAATTATTGATGAAAATGGCCACTTGATATGTGATGGAGGCTACTCTGACAATCTTCCGGTGGATGCAATGCGAAAGATGGGAGCTTCTATCATCATAGCAGTAGACGTAGAGGATAGAGATGTCTCCGCATGGTCAAATTTGTCAATGCCCGTCGAAGGAGTTCTATCAGGATGGCAAATTTTGTGGGATAGATGGTGTCCAATTCCTTCTTGGACTTCTGGTCAAAGGTTTCCGAGACAGCAACACATGCTGAATGCATTATGTGGCATGGCGCATTCGCAAAATTTAGCAAATTTGGCAAGATTCGTGCAGGATGAACACATTGACTTGTATTTGCGACCTCCAGTGCTTCAGTACGCGTTGCTGGATTGGAATTTTATGGAAGATATTGTCTCTGATGCCAGGTCATATTCCATCACTGAAATATCCAGATGGTTAAAAAATGCCAATTTGGAGCATTTTAACACATCTCGTTGATTGAGTTCGTTTGGTTTACAAAATAATATCGGCTGTCACAAATAATCGTAAGAATCACATATTACTGCACGTAAGAGGAGTGAGACATATTATGTCATTGTTACGGCGATCGATACAACATTGTTGTCGAACATACCCAGGTATCTAGACAAGTTGCTAGATATCAGTTAAGTCTGCAGGTCTATTTCTTTCATTCCAACTCATGGAACATGTGTAATGAACCATACACCTCTGGTTGGAGCCACAAGATGATCTCTTCATTGCTCTTTTTTCACCTGTTTGACCGTTGCTCTACGGATGATGACAATTAGTCACTGAATGTCTTCAGCAAAAGAGCAGATCATTCGAGTCGAATTAATTTCACATGCCCGCCTCGTGTGGCCCACCCTCTCAGAGTGCAGAGTGAGTGAACTCTCCAGTTTCCCTTCGTCTCGATCAGGCATTCTCCACAAGATTTTCTTCAGAGGACACTAGCCAGGTGATTGCTGAATTATCGGCCTCTTCTTCTTTGTGTGAGTGAGAGACAATAGCAGAACTTGTTTTTCCATACAGACTCTGAGAATTGTGTCTCTGCCGAGTGTATCCCATGTGTTCGTATGCGTACATAGAGGAGAGAGATCCAGTTCCGGAGCAGATTTAAAGCAGTCTGGAAAAATACAATTGAAATATTTTTTATCAAAGGACGTAATACGAAGTGGTTCAAGGTGTGACTCGACGGGGCCTAGTCTAAGGCCTCTTCCATAGCTCCAAAGAAGTCAGTATGAAGCCTCTCGGATCATCCAAGTACGTTATATCTGGTACATATTACTATAAAAGAATGTTTCTTTGATGATAAGGATTTCATTGGGATGATACAATGCAGGAGTCGTCCACTCAACCGTTACTCTCTCTTGCTCGCTCCGTTGCTCGCCCTGGTGATCTTTTTCTTCTGGAGGTACGAATCCATTGCCATGTATTTCTCTTTATATATAGACTCATGAAGGTAATGTGTTGGGATGGTTGCGAGTGCAGGTCTCATAGCATCTCAACCGCGAGGAAGGACGTAGAGGATCAGCAACAGCAAGAGGCATATACCGGTGTCGCTGATCAAAATGTTACAGAAGATGGGAATTCACATGGAGAAGAGGTACACTTGACATATATTCGCTCTCCAGTTGAGCCGACTGAAGTCTCAATCTTCAATACCATTGATGATGAAGACGAAAAGGTTGGTGGGGCACCACCTCCTCCATTCCCAAGGCCATTCAAGTCAAACCCTGTGACAAGACCATTCAATGACTTCCAAGAAGATCCTTTGGGGTCTGTTCTGGATGAGCTAGAAGCTTGTACAAGACTTAGCTGTATTATACACGTGCATGACAAAATAGATGGTAGGACAACATTCAATTTCCCACACTTTTTCCTCCTGGGCTATCCCTTCTCTGGGTCTCGGCATATCATTGATCACCTCAACAAACACTCAGAGTTTGATGGAGTAATTTCTTCCAGTGGTTCCTCATGGTTCAATGCCTGTCAAGGTGAGAAAGGACCCGAGGTGGATAGAGAGGGGTGCAATGTCTCGTCAGAGAAGGACTATATCCAAAACTTTTTGAATGCCAAAAGGGCTGCAGCATCAGGCCTGGAAATGGTCACGGTGGACACTTCTACAGATTACATATTTGCAGGAGGTCCTCTTGCAAGAAGATTATATCGCTACTTTCCATGGGCAAAACTTGTCATTGTTATTAGAGATCCAATCACTAGGCTGCTTTCAAAAATCACCCGTCGGCATGAGAATGGGACGGTCATACAGCTTTGTGATCACAAAAGGCAAACATTAGGATGCATGCAGGACTATATGGCTCCCGGAATGATTGATAGCAATTACTCCGAAGCTTTAGAAGGGTGGTTATTGACTTTCCCTAAGGAGCAAATCCACGTTATACAGTATGAAGAACTTCTAGAGGCACCAGACAAGGTCATGTTTGATTTGAAGTATTTCCTTGGAGCCAATGTTGCGGAACTCGTAGGCCAATTTTCGGTAAAAGGCGTTGATTTTACTCAAGTAACATTCAGAAGAGGACAGTACATGCGTTTGATGAGAGCAATCGAGGATGATGTCGATGCGACACTCTCATTGCTGCAGCATCACAGTTTAATTGGAAAACGAGCATGGCTGTCAAGATGGGAGGCCCAGTGGCAAAAGGTACTCTCAAGCTGCGATGAGTTAGATTCTTGCACAGTAGAAGGCATAGATATCCTTCCTTATGATATGAAAGGACCACATTAAGCTGTTAAGACTATATGTTTTCCATTGTTATGAACACCACCTTGAGGAGGCCTCATCCTCGTCAGCAGACTCACCCATCACAGAATCAGTTGGTGACGCCCTCATGCTTGATCTCAAATGCTGTCGCAAGATGCTGACTTTAATCATTAATATTATTTATATGTTTAATACATGTTCATAGGGAGTGTTGGAGATAGAAATGGGATTACACCAGAGGATACCTACGTCATCTCCCACCATCTCGAACACGATCAAACCACAGGCGGTCAAGTATAGGTACGTCTGGAGCAGTCTGTAACCTTCGTATTTTATATATTATATCAATTATTACGATGTACAATGTACCTGGATATGCGTGACTACGGATATCGGCCAGAACTTGTGTGTGAAAGTAACTACCACTCCCACTGCAGGAAGATAAAGATTTTGTTCTTCTTAATACTATTCATAGTGTCGACAATTGCTCTTGTTGGAGCCTTCAAGTACGTTTAGATAGATTGTAGTCTATTGCAACTCTGAGTTGGATGGATGATGAACTATGTATTGTATCTACAGGAGGGAGACGACATACATTGATACTGGCTTCTTTGATGGTAGGAACTATGAAGAGTACAGCAAGAGACTGAATAGCGACTCTCTGTCTCCCAATAGTGATAAGAACAATCGAGAGAAACTTACGTTTGTTCCAGGTGAAGAATGGGCAGGATCAATATCTGCCACACATGCACCTGAACAAGGCAGTCCAGCTGCTGAGGAACAACCGCACAATGCACAGGCAGCCACTCCTGTAGTAGAAAAACCACAAGTAGTTGACAAACCTATTGAGAAGGATACAGAATATGAAAAGGATGAGGAGGATGACGATGAAGAGGAGTACGTACGTGATGGCAGATCATCATCAGATGATACAGAGCTCGAGTATGATGAAGCATCAAATCCAGATGGATCGGATGAGAGCGTGGACGAAGAATATTCATACGATCCAAAAGATGTAGATTTATCTGTAGAGGAGAATGTGAATGAGCAGACAAAGGATGAAGAAACTGTAAAGGCTTTGGAATATCTCAAGACTTGTAGGACACTGGAATGTATTAAAAAGGCTCACAAAAAGCTTCGGGGGAAAACCAAGTTCAATGCCCCTCATTTCTTCTTGATAGGATTCCAGAAATGTGCTACGACAAGCGTGAATCATTATCTTCGTGGCCATCCAGAATATCTGCCAAGTGTATTGAAAGAAGCTCATTACTTCACAGCCTGTAGAAAATCCTGGAACGATTCAAATTGCAAGGCAAAGAGTACGAAAGACTACATCGATAATTATTTAAGAATAAAAGATGTTGCGGAGAATGGACTTGTGACTGCTACTGTGGATGCCTCTGTTGATTATGCATGGAAAGGGGAAGAACTTGCTAGGGATATTCATAAAATGTTCCCTTGGTTGAAAATAGTCGTAATGCTCAGAGAACCTATTTCTAGAGTTATATCATATACAAGAATGTGGACGCAAAAAGGTGTTAGAACATCAACACATAAAGATAACAGGATTGCTTGTGACAGTGGAGAAGACTTGTTTGATTGTCTCTATCCTCACCTCACACCAACTGCATATACTGGCCATTACGCAGTGCCCCTCGAAGGTTGGTTGAAAGTATGGCCAGCAGATCAGATTCATGTCATACAGTTTGAAGAATTCGTGTCAAATACTGATGCAGTCATGCGAAAGTTAAAAGAGTTTTTAGGAATGGATCCCACCCTGCCAGAGGGTGCACAGCTGTATAATGTCAACACGAGAAAAGATTCCGGACATGCTCCCATGAAGAGACGACAGTATCGAACTCTCGTAGAAATGGCCAGACCTGATTCAGAAAAGGTGGCAAACTTGCTCCAGACATATGGTTTGGCAAATAGAAAAGAATGGATGGGAAGATGGCAGGGTGTTTGGGATGGAGTCTTAGATTCATGCAATTCATCTCGTGTATGCCTGGTAAACAGCAATTGATATATAAATAAATTACTTAATTCGCATTGTAAAACAATGCCATCGTGATATTCATCCATCCATTCATTCAAACTCGAGCCTTTCCCTGTCTCGTTGGCGTTATGGAAAGTTCTCCATTTAAACATACGATACTTCAAGGGCATGTTGCGTTGATTACTGGTGGTGGGTCTGGTATCGGATTTGAAATCACAAAACAACTTGGGTGTCACGGGGCCAAGGTAGTGATAAGTGGGAGAAGAAGGAATGTTTTGGAGTCAGCTTGTGAAGAGCTGAGAAAGCTCGGTATTGATGCTCAGAGTGTCCAGGTATGTGTTTCTAGTAAAGCATTATGATACGGTGTTTGATTGATAATGCCCTGATTGGTGACTGGATTTGTCGAAGGGTGATGTGAGAGTGTACTCTGACTGTGAGAAGATGGTGTCAGAAACTCTGAAAACTTTTGGTACACTAGACATACTTGTAAACTGCGCAGCCGGTAATTTCCTGGCTGCATCAGAGCAATTGAGCTCGAATGGTTTCAAGACAGTGATGGATATAGACGCCCTTGGAACGTTCAACATGTCTCGGGCTTCATTTCATGCCCTCAAGGAATCACCTCATGCATCTGTTGTAAATATTTCTGCAACGTTACATTACGGAGCGACGTGGTACCAAGCTCACGCATCTGCTGCAAAAGCAGCTATCGATTCTCTTACACGTACCCTGGGCTTGGAATGGGGATCGTATGGTATTCGAGTGAATGGAGTTGCTCCGGGACCAATACAAGGTACTGCAGGGCTGACAAAGTTGGCCCCTGTAGGTGGTGCCACAGGTGCTCCATCTCTTGAAGAAATGTGGAAAGAAAGGATACCAGTAGGTCATGCAGGTAAAGCCTGGGATATTGCAATGGCAGTATTATATGTATCAGGTCCAGCAGGATCCTTTGTTAATGGACACACCATTGTTGTTGACGGAGGCGAGTGGATGTATAGAAGTCCAATATTGCCGAGACATATGGTTCTTAAAGCATCAAAAGCGGTCGAATCGAGTTCTCGCACGACCGGTATTGCCCCAAAGAGCAAATTATGATTAATAATATTATTCAAGTCAAATCCTCTTCGTCATCAGATTGCATCACCTCAGACATCTTCCTCTTCGCTCTCAATAGCATCTCTGTTTTGAATGCATCTAAACGTGTCAACGAATCAAAATCTGCAACAGCTGCGGTAAATGCATCAGAATCTCCTTCAACCATAGCTTCCACACAGCCCTCCACAAGCTTTGCCTCCCTGCTACCATCAAAGTTGAAATCTATATCCTTATATTGATCAAGTTTCTCTGACACCGCAATCGGATCTTTAAAGCACATCTGACAGAGACATGCCAACAGGAGATACCCTTTTGCACTGAATCGAAGCAATGAGTTGTCAACCGAGGCCTTGGCAACATCTTCATAAATTCCAATGGCTTTGGAGTAATTGCCAGCTTCAGCGGAAAACTGAGCAACTTTAAGAAGGCATTTATTTGATTCTGCAGTCGAATGATCGGTATAAAACAAATCAGCTGCCTGCTCATAGAACATCAGAGATGCATCATGAGAATCCTCCTTCTCTAATGTCTCTGCAATCTCTCGAAGCTGTCTTGCCGCCATTCCAAGCCGTCCCATATCAGTATATAAGGATACAGCTTGTTCTAAACTCGAGATGACTTTCTTCTTTTCCTTCTCCCCGTCGCATTTCTGGTATGCTTTGGCTGCTTCCACCCATGCTGATGCTGCATCATGCTTACTCTCCAATTTGATCCCCACATCAGCCAGTTTTGTATACGTATCTGCAGCCTCTTTCCACATCTTTCCCAGCTTGAACTGGTTTGCAGCACGCTCGTACAGTTCGGCTGCATCCTCGTATTTATTACTAAACCAACCAAGAGACAAAAGTTTTCGGTCTCCCTGCCCAGCCAGAGCTTTTGCCTTTGACGCGTACGCGTTATCTCCCATGGTTTGTATGATTCTATGCTATGGAAACCTATTGAGAGATTCTGCAGTGCTCTTGGTCTTCCCAGCGCGTGCAAAGAATGGTAGAGACTGGTTTGTTGATCACGAAAGTTGGATTGTTCACAAAAGTGGGATATATTGTATGTATGGCAGTATATATAATGACGATTCAATTTTTATTATTTGGTATTCTACGTATTCCGAAGAGAAGACAAAAATCAATCAGATATCCTTAGATAATATTTTTTCAACAATAAATACGTTTTTACGTTTTTCCGACCAGCGAAATTAAACGAATCTGCTCACCCTGGCGAAATTCTTTCAGTTACAATGATTGAAGTTGTTCTGGAGAGAGTAAAATAGAAAGATGAATGATTTGATGGGCCTCGTGAAGGTATGTGTACTCAGCCATCGGCCATCCAACTTGCCGGACATCAACCCCCAACCTGACACTAAAATCGTGCCGCTGATATGGTCTGATTGATCATATCTAGTATTCATGTACACGTTTTTAGGGGTTTACGGTATAATAATCCGAAAGAGGGGCCAGCGCTACATTGTCTATGTTGGTTGGTTGGTTGCAGTGGGTTTGGATAGCCAAAGTCGGCACCCTCGACGATAGTCTTGATCAACTGTGATGACTCATTTTGTAGGGAGGTCGAGGTACTTCTGAGAACCGAGAGAGTACAGAGGAAGGAGTTGATGTGTCTCCGCAGCCTGCAACAACAAGTAGTGGAGGATTCTCATTCAGGTCATTCTCGACCAAGAAGAAGACCAAGGAATCATTTGATATTGAGGCACCCATTGAGGTTGAAAAAAATACGTCCGATGCTGACATGGACCAGTTTTATGCGCAAGTTGCGTTGATCAAGGCTTTGATGGGGGATATAAAAGAATACCAGAAGCGCTTGGAAATGAACAATGAAAAAACAAAGGTGGCTGTGAGAACAGCAGAGGTCCACGAGTTGCGTGAGCAGATGCAACATGATGCCAATACTATTTCTAAAGAAGCAGAAGAAATCAAAGGACATTTGAAAAAGCTGGATGCTGAAAATGCACAGGCGTTAAAGAAAAAGGGGTGTGGACGTGGGTCTGCTTCAGAGCGCACCAGGACAGCAATCACCGGTGCATTGAAGAAGAAATTAAAAGAGTTGATGGGAGAATTCCAAGATCTTCGAGTAAGGTTGCAGAATGATTATAAAGAAACGGTTGAAAGGCGTGTGTACACAGTGACAGGTGAACATGCAACAGAGGAGCAGATTGAACATATGATAGATGAGGGAGAAGGAGAGATGATTTTCCAGAAAGCAATCATGGAGCAAGGTAAAGGATATGTTATGGATACCCTGGCAGAGATTAGGGAGCGCCGTGACGCTGTATTAGAGCTTGAGAAGAGTTTGTTGGAGTTGCACCAGATATTCTTGGACATGGCTGTTCTGGTGGAAGCTCAGGGACAAATGATTGATAATATTGAAGCACAGGTATGTGTCATATTTATATACATTCTTAAAAATATCACATGGAGAGCCCACTATGTATTGTATTCATTTTCAAGCCCACTCTTTTGTATATGTTGTCCATCTTGTTGTATTTTTCTATCTCGTATAGGTTGCAAAAAGTGCTGAACATGTCAAGAGTGGGGTCACACATCTGCAAGCTGCAAAGCAGAGTCAGAAGAAAACCCGCAAATGGATGTGTTGCGCTATTATTCTTGGTCTTATCATAATTGTGGCAGTCGTCTTGGCTTCTGTTGGAGCTGTAAATGGTTTCAAGTAACAAAATGATCATGTACATCAAGCCCACTAGTTATTAAGTTTCATTGAATTTCGTGACTATTCTTTCGTATTGTGTTGTTTGGCAGTCATCATTACTCCTAGTCATATGTCGTATCATCACCACCATATTCCTGACAAGACGATATCTGCAGGTAAACACATCCCTCGCACAAGTTGAAACTGGTGTGACGCATTTGGTTGCTGCAAAGCAACATCAAAAGAGATCCCGCAAAATGCTTTGTTGTATTCTCGTTATGATTTTACTCTGTATTATCGCCGTTGCTATTATTCTTGCAATCACCTTGACGTAATAAAAGGTTGAATGCTACTGCTGTAACAATGTATATCGATTCAAAAATGCTGCAATCTTTTCTGCCACCATGCCTGGCTGATCCTCATGAACTGCATGCCCAGATTTCGGTATGACAGCGAGTTGAAACTTGCCTTGCATCTGTGCAATCATCAAGGGTGTGTCAAGCCGGTCATGCCCTGCAAGTAATAGGAGTTTGTGGCATGGAATATCTAGAAATGCTTGAGACAAGCCCTCAAACCAACCCATCCAATATTTCTCAGATTCTGCCAATGGTGTCCTCCATGTATATCTATATTGCTTTTCTTTTCTCTCCCGATTTGAACGGGACGTTTCTGGTATGCATTCTAGATGGCCAGCCCGTCCAAACAATGGCAATGGCACCCTTGATTGTTGTCCCCTTGCAACATCCTCCACCTCTCCCGGAGCACACTCTTGTAGCATCCCTGGCACGGAAAGTATCGCAGCCTCTCGTCGTCGTGCAGTCCCAGAAGACAAGGCCCAGTCTATCGCACTCTGCATTGATTCAAAACCCCTGGGCCTGGCAGCCAGTATAGATGACATGCTTTTCAACGCCTCTATAGCAGTGCCTTCAACGACATCTATCGCAATCACTCCAACCACATCATCTGCTATTTGACCACGTAACGATGCTTTGATAGCTATTGCAGCCCCCATGGACCACCCAATCATCACCAGCCTGTGTATGCCAAGAGGCTCCTGCCGTAAAAATCCAGAATACAATGCTTCCACATCATCCACCAACGTTTCAATCGATAGATCGGACTCATCAAATGCTTCAGTATCACCATGCCCTCGAATATCTGGAGCAATCAGACAGTATGGTGACAAATTCATACCTTTCAGTTGGTGTGCCAACAGAGCAAACGTCCGTCCGCTGTACCCAGCTCCATGTAAGCATAACAACCCAACCCTTCCAGAAGTGGTAGTACAATTATCTGAAAAATATACAGAAAATGTCATCTTGCGATCGGCACATGCATATCGCTTCTTTTTGGGAAAGCATTCTTCTATCGTGAGCTCTGGGCTCGTCTCCATACTATCTTTGTTTACACGTTGGAACAAACATTCAAGGAGATGTTAAGCTTTTAGTTTTGAAACTTGTCTTCATCTTGGACATGGTACGAAGCAAGTCCTTCTTGCTTGTTGGAGACGATGCTGGTGGATTCATCCAAGGATGCTCCAAGACACCTTCAACAGTCAATCGAGACGGTGGATCGACATCAAGCAATTTCATAATCAGATCTTTTGCTTCCTTCGATACCTCATCCCAGACTGGATCGTTCATATCCGGGATACCCTCTCTAATCTTCCTGAATAACCGTGGCTCTGATTCATCATAAAACGGTGGATACCCACCAAGAAGAATGAACAAAATAACACCACAACTCCATAAATCACATTCTTTTCCATATGTATACGGGGTATTTCCTCCTTTAATCACCTCGGGTGCGACGTATTGTGGAGTACCACAAATCGTGCTCAGCGCTGCATGTCCATATTTCTTTGCAAGCCCAAAATCAGCAATTTTGATGGTTCGTATGTCATTTGGCTTTTTCAAAAGCATATTCTCCAACTTCAAATCCCTATGAACAATTTGTTTATCGTGCATGTATTTCACCGCCTCAATCAACTGTTTGAATATCACCCGTGCATCTTGCTCCGAGTAATGAGGCTCATTCCCATCCTCTCCCTTGTCCTTTCTCAACAACGCCTCCAGCAATTCTCCACCCGCAAGGTATTCCATAATGACGTATACCCTCCCACTTTCTTCAAAGTACTCCTTCATGTAGATGATGTTATCATGTCGAAGAGACATGATGATATCAATCTCCTTGAAAATATCCATCCTTGTGCTCTCACCATCCCCAGCACTCGCACCTTCTGGAGGAAGCGTCATTATTTTACATGCCATATTCTCTCCCGTATCTCGATCAACGACACGTTTCACCACAGAGAAACCACCAGTACCAATCGTTTTACCAATTTTATATGCATCTCTCACAGTACAATCCTGTCGAAGACGAGCATGAACTTTACTAAACGTCGGTTCTCGACTAATTCTCTTACTCCTCTTCCCAGGAGAAGCTGTCAAATCCTCCTTGGGACCCCCATCAGACGAGCATACATTCCCCATATCACTCAGAGAAGAGACAACGTACGTCTGTATGAATACACAGAGCGCGCCAAGGATTGATTGATATTGACAGGAATCACGTCTACATTCAATTGAATATATACGTCATATATACAGAGAAGAAAGGAACGCAGAGAAGAGTCAATGTCCGCTTCGATCGGAGGACGTCTGCTCTTGGACAGTGACACCATACATACCTGTATCTATCGAGATTGAATTCAAATGTATGTATTTTTGATTTGATATACTAACACAGCACGTATACTATGAGAAACATGTATGTCTATGACTATAATACCATACATGGTGTCTGGCTGTAGTAGCACAACCCTAGAGCAAATCATGTTACATGATTCATGTACTCATATGTTTGTTTGTTTTCTTCTGTTCTAGAAGATGTAGATCTACAGGGAAAAGAAGAAAAAAAAGAAAAAGCAAGGCCTTAAGGCCATGGCAAGCTTGCCATTGCAAACCTAGCATATGCTAGCTTGTGTGTGTATGATGATGTCATCATATATATATGATATCAACTGAGAATGAATGAATGAATGAATGAATGAATAAATGAATGAACTAACTCTAGAGTACCTTTTGTTGTTACTACTCCTACTCCTAGTAGTGCTTTTACCAGTATTACAGGCACTGTCCACTAACCAGAAGTGGTGGTTAGTGCACAAACCAAATGTGTCATATTATGACAGTATGTATTAAATACATACAGAAAGTGACCCCATCGAGCTAGATAAACGTATCATCGGAAAATGCACAATTTGATGGCAAATTCAAAGTTGTTATAGAACCGTTTGAATTTTCCCCTGCTTCCAAGATGCATAGTAAGTTTGGAATGCCAGAGTAAGAATGCCAAAATGGAGTGGCTAGTATTCGAGGTTTTGGACATAGCATGGATGCCAGATGTGAGAACCCAGACATGGACGTAATCAGTATATCTGATTGACACATTCCCGCTAGAGCAAGGTGGGCCTGTTCTGGTCCTACCTCAACTCTGTCGGCAAGCCCAGAAAAATTATCGTACCGATGCCCCTGTACATCTGGAATCTTGTCAGACGAGTCAGCACCTTCAGCATATACTACTATCATTATTGGAAGATTTGACTTGATTCTCTTCACAACCTCACTGATCAGTGGCATATACGCTTTGTTGTATGTCCATCTGCTTTGACGACTCAAGTTGTTAACAATATCACCTCTTCTCAGATGGACCGCAATTGTTATGTATCGAGGGTCATACACCCCGACTTTACTCGTCTCAATTTTTAATCTGTCAGGGATAGTGAACTGAGATCTAATCAGGGTGATATCCACGAGGAGTTCAGCAGGGCGAATGTGCTGGTTAATGTAAATGCATACAGGTCCCTTTTCACAAAGTGATCTGGCAGAAATAGTTGCATCCATTATACCCGAACAGTCATCAATATGTATAGAGGATGTACACAAGCCAGGGGGGTATTTTGGATTGAAAAGCTGCCCACTGAACATACTGTGCAATTCTGAAATATCAACTCCATGATCAAGAGATACCGGAAAAGTTACGTTGCTAGTACCATTTATATACGACGCTAATGCAATTGTAGAAAGAAACGACATAAAAGAGTGAGCCAATCCCGCTGTCTGAGGTCTAGCAGTTACAATGATGGGACACGTTTTGTCAATTGAAAGAACTTGTTTCACTTTACCTCTGGCTGGTAGACCATCTCCCAAACTGACACAAGGGTGCTTCTGCTTTACTATCTCTTTTGGATCATCATCCGACTGACTGTGAGATGACAACACTAGTTTATGTTTCAAGTGAAGGCTCTCTCCAAGGTTGCTCGCAGCTCGTATGGCCTGATGAGCATCTGTATTCCTGAAATTCCTTCCTCTCCCTGTCTTTCTCTCTCTATGTATGTATAAAATTCCTAGAAGGAGTAATATCAAATATGCAAGGATGAAATTTTGGGAGTAAAATACTCTCTCCTCTTCTGCCTGCATGCTCTTATGCCTTCACTGGTCAACTATTCATACATCAAGAGATGAGTTGGACGTCCGCATCATAATAGTAATCGAATTCTTTTGAATCCATCTGTTACTTGATATAGTTGCTGTGAAGGTACTGTGTAGTAGAGTATCTCAGGTTCTCGTGTAGTTCCAGTTAAGGTGTTACACTCAGACGTAATAGCACTAGTAGAAAGGCCAGATGAAGTAGACTTAGAGTCTACTATCCTTAGAGGATAGACTTCAGAGACTTATGTAGTAATTGAACTCCTCGACTCGGATAGACTCGAGATCTAATATACAGGATTAGGTTTGACCCATCCAAGAATATGTGTTATGGTTTCTGCTAATCCTCATGAGGATGCATGGTGATCACCATGCATTTCTGTAGTAACACCATCAACCAGACCTCCTCTCCGTATGCTGTATTGAAATTGGATGCCGTGATCGTACCCCGGGGGACCAGACTCTTCCCGCTGTCGTTCCATCACAGGCTATGTTTGATAGGAGTACATCTACAGTTTTCTGATGCAATCGATTGCATCATCAATCGATCTGATATCAAAACGTCAGGCCTACTAGGAGCGTTCAATCCATATCATTCTATAGTATTCCATAACCTTGGGAAGGAAACTTTAGGTTGTCCATGTGATCAAGCCTTCTGTCTGCATCGAAATATATTGGTTCACAGGAATTTCCTGGTTAAGTTTCGACCTTGATCGTTTTCACACAAAAAAATAGGCATCAGATTTGATACATTTTCTGACAATTCAGCCCGGATCATTTGCCAGTCTTTGACCCTCTGCCAACATGGTAACATTCTTCTAAATTCCTTGCTTTTCCCGATATATGGCAGGGGAGTACCTTTTGACATGGTGTAATTCACCTGAAGGAAGTTAGTAATAGCTGTTACCCATTGGTCTGGATTCTGATACACATTTTCATATGTGACTTCCAGAGTTGGGATACTTGCCTTATTGAGCGATGATCGATATTCTGAAACTGTTCTGTCATAACTATTCAGAAACCTTGACAGATCTTTACTTGCTACATCGTGTATGAACGTGCTATATTTTGCAGCGCGATCTTTTTTGGAAAGAAAAATTTCAATGCTAGATTGACGAACAAGGTGGATCACTCTGATTCTCAGTTTCCTCAGAACATCTGCAAATTGGTCAAGAGACAAAGAATGGTGATCATATTTCATTAAGAATCCAATGCTTGTCGTTGCAGGCTTTTTTTCCAGACCATTTCTCTTTGACTTCTCACTAGTAAAGATGTCCAACAGTTGGGATATCAAGTCCTCACTCTTCTCTGCTCTTTGTATATCCTTTTGAACAAGGTCCTCTCCAAAGCATGATATCCCGTTTATCACATGCAATAAATGTCCTAAATAATTCGATCCACACCTCTGGGTTGACAACACTATAAAAGGTTGCAATACTTCTCTGTAGGACAATTGTTCGGCCTGAACTACAGACCCTCGAGCACCTTGAGGTGTGGAAAAGGCAGGATCGGACATATGATGCCTACAGTCTCTCTCTCTATCTCTCAGCTGAGATATGTATATAGATATATAGATACCCAGAACTGTCAAGATCAAGCATGCAAGGATGGATCTGTGGTAGAGGGAAGCTCGCACATTTTCTGTCTGCATGTTGATATGGCGTTACTGGTCAACTTCTGCTGCTACTACAGTGCTTAGTATTTTTACGTAGCAATCCTCGAGATGTAGCATTACAACCTCATTCCTTTCTCGCTTTTACTTGCCTGTCAATGTTGCTCTTTCCAACATCATATTTGATGATGTTGGATCGTACTCGAAATGGCTGGTTTCGCTGCTATCGCCTACCAAATTTTGCCTTTAATTAAATTTAATTTGCCTTTAATTGCCTTTAAAGCAATGGTTGATGGGAGGCCTAACAGAGTTAAAGCACGCTGAAATGTTTACAGAGCAATCCTGAATGATATGATAACTCTATGCGTATTATTTTGGGACACTATGTAGTGTTTTCCGCTAATCTGGGATGAACACTGGAGACGGGATACCAGGTGGTGAGTTTACCAAGGAGTCCCGCTACGCAAGATAGCGTGAGTAAGAGTCCTTCTAAAGGAGATGATGTATCAC
>PJEL010001813.1_pt1 | contig 20577 bp, 38 predicted proteins | sample 1853271 | NCBI WGS metagenome assembly PJEL01 (sample SAMN08108733, study PRJNA415343) | Invertebrate metagenome, whole genome shotgun sequencing project. | host: Globobulimina | place: Sweden: Gullmar Fjord | collected 2015-08
GGATTCTTCCTCCTGCTGCAGCTCCTCCATGACTCGACCAATCTCTTCTTGAGGGACCTCGCTGTCGCTTCGCGAGATGTCCTCGGCATAGATGACGCCCTTCGCGGGGACGCCGTTATTCTCCGTGTACTCTCGGCTGAGTAGGGAGACAACCTCGCCCAGAATGGCGCGACGATACGCCAGGGCTGCGTAGGCAGGATTGGTGCTGTTGGACTTCATGACTTCAGGAATGCCAATATGCGCTGGTGTAGCTCGGCTCCGGCTGCCGTGTCCTTGATGATGTTCGCCAGGGGGTAGATGGAGGAAGACCTACGCTCTTCTTCGCGCATCCTTCCGAGCAGCTCTCCGCCCATCTGTTTCTCTTGCTCACTCCTGGCAACTTTCCGGATGTCGTCCCGTGCGTACTTGATGCGAATATCCGCGTCGAGATTGAGACGACGAAACCATACTAGCAATATCGTAGCCCAGTCCTGCACGTTCAAGCGATAAAAGATCTCCCCTACCACCTCTTCGCTCTTCCACAACTTGCCGCAGTTGGGGCACACCAGGTGGCCCATGCCCGATGCGATCTCGGGGATCAGACCCTTGCACCCTCGCCCCTCCAGCCGGGGAAAAGCCGCACTGTTGTCGCACATGTACATCTTGGTGTCGCCACCACCGTGCAGTTTCGTACCGCTCTCCCACCATGTAACAGCACCACCAAACGGGGCGTGCATAGAGCGGTCCCTGGCGAACATGACCTCGAGCTTGTACCTCGCGGTCTTCTTGCCGCCCAAGATCAGATCGATCTCCTTCATCCGACCCTTGAGCTTCTCGAGCTCGTCGGGGGTGAGATCGTCGTCGTTGAGCGGCTGTACGGTGGCTGAAGTTGGTTGAATCGGCATGCACTACCTCATCCCTGCAACGGCCAGCGGGCCCACCGCAGCCTTGAGCACGCCCTGCGCGCCCTTGCCCCTGACCAAGTCCCCTCTGGAGGCGCTGGCACCTACGAGGGGCTGCTCTTCCACCACCATCCTGGCGCGCGGCGCGTTCAAAACAGCGTGCACCAGTGACGGTAGATGCTGAGCCACATCGGGGGCTTGGATCAGCACTCTCCAGGCGAACACCACCTGCTTGTTCTTCAGGAAGTAGTTCTTCGAGACGTCCAAGCTCCAAGGTCGGTCGCTCTCCAAGCTCAGAAGGTGCTGGAGAAGAACAAGCCACGGCCCCATGGATTCCCGGTGCACTCGGCCGAGCAACCGTATCTGACTGTCCGCCACGCTGTGGCTGACCAACTCGAAGCCCCCTCGGTTGTTGAGGTGAGCTATCAACTGGTTGAGGCTCATCACGCACCGCCTTTGCTGTGCTCAGGAGCCGTGCACACCATGAAGGCCTTTGTGTCTCCGAAGAAGACCTCGCGCACGTCAGTGAAGTGCGCCTTGATGGTCTCGCCGTCCTCCTTGTACCGGAGGTAGGTGTCGCCGGAGATCATGAGGTCGTAGATACCCTCCGACTTCCAGGGGATGACGTACTCACCCAGGAGCGTGCGGCAGAACGCGACGGGGATGGAGCTTCTCTCTCCGTCCACCTTCATGACGATGGTGCCGACCACCCGGTTGTTCGCGTCGAGGAACCTGGTCAACAGAGGCATGTCGGTCTCTGTGATTCTGACGTGGTCGTGCTCTTCCAGAGCAGCTTGGATGAGGTCCACCATCTGCTGTGGGTCAGACAAGACTGCGTCCTCTTCTACGAACTGCACGGGCAAGCCCCACCGGCGGATCTCTTGCAGAATGCCGGCATCCACCAGCCCAGACTTCACAATGGCAACAGCAACGGGTTTCATGTAGCACCTGCTTTGGTGGCGTACGTCGGCATCTCCACCTTGTAGGAGATCTGCGTATCTACGAGGGCAGCGTCACGCCCGAACCCTGCGCACAGAAGAATCGCAGTGTCGGGCAGCTGCCTGTCAAAAAGAAGGGGCAGGCCCATGAGTTGGGTCCTGACCGTAGGGGTGTAGCCAGTCGTGTACTGGAACCACGCCCACACGCGCGTGTCTGCTCCTGTAGCGAACGCGACTGAGTGGAGCCTGTCTTGTCCTACCCGATCCAGCATCAACGCCAGCACTGTGGACGCTGGCAGCTCTGGCGGCGGCAGTATCTCCATCACCTGTGAGTTGCGGATGATGTGGTAGGGCTGGAGGTCTGCGAAGTCGACACCGACCGCATCCTCCTCGCCCTCGATGGCGTAGCGGGTGTACTCGACCTTGCCGTTGGCGTTGATGACGACGCGCTGTACCCTCGGCCGCTTGAGGATGGTCCTGAGCGTGCGCATGAAACCGTCGATGCCCGTGTTGGGGGGCACGTCCAGCGTCCGCGTGTCTTCTCTGTACTCATCCATCAGATTTGGTCCGCGTCGATGTCCTTGAGCTTCTCGTCCTCCTCGAGGAGACGAACGAAGAAGCGAATCACGAGCTCGGAGATGGAGGTGTGCCTGCGCTCGCAGTACTCCTGCATCCGAGCCTTGAGGTCCGACGGAAGTCGGATGTTGATGCGACCATCCCTAGCCATAGCTCACGAACTTCAGGCCATCGAGGTAGTCATCCAAGCCGTTGACCGCAGGGTGCAGCTCTATGAGAACCTCGACAACCATATCGTTGATGGTGTCGAGAGTGGCTTCTGTGAGCTCTTTGCCTACGACATGGGCTCGCAGCTCCTCCTCGACCTTCTTCTTGGTGGAGGCGTCCGAGCCGATGAACGTGGGCAGCCACATCCAGTTGAGCTCGACGATGCCTGGGCCAGTGACGACGATGGTCCTCATGTCAGTCGTCCACATCAAAGACCAACTCGGTCTTTTCGATGCTCTTGATCCGGGACTGCTCCAGGCTCCCCTCAATATTCCCCTTGAGGCGCTCGAGCGCAGCCTTTCTGGTAGATCCAATACCTGACGCCGAGTACATACTGCCGGAGCTGTGACTCATGGACGCAACAAAGACGGAAGACCCGTCGTCGCGCTTCGCCTCAGTGATGGTCGCTTCTACTCTTACCTTCATGGTTACTCCTTCTACGCCGATACCTGCATGTCCTTCGGGCCTACCACCAGGATGTCCGTCTCCCGAATGAGGTACTGTCCGTCGTCGAGCGTGTGTGTGATGGCAGCCCCGGACTGGGTTTGGGTGGCGGCCATGAAGAACGCCACGTACTCACCCTTCTTGATGACGGTGGGCACGTACTTGTCCTTGTAGTTCTTGCCCTTGCCGACATCGATCACCTTGCCGATGCGGATGGGGGTCTCCGATACCCGAATAATGGAGCTGCCGGAGAACGTCTCTGAGTCCTCTTCGATCTCTATGAGTACCCAGTCATGAAGCGGTCGCACAGCCATCAGTCACCTCCTGCTACACAGTCGATTGGGTCTTCGAGGTCGAGCTTCCCTTCGGCAGCCAGCTTCCTGTCGCGGAGGATGTCCACCAGCAAGCGCTCGTTGCCCGCGGCGGTGCGCACCATCCTGCCTAGGGGGATCTCCTGCTTCATCGGGGTGAGCTCGATCCGCTGCAGCCCGTCTGTCCCTCCCTGTGGGTCATTGCCTCGGTACCCGAACGCCGAGCTCTCTGCCCTGGTGCGGGTCGGGTAGGCGCTGGACGCACCCCAGTACGGCTGGTAGCGAGCGCCTTCTACCCAAAGCGCAGCGTCGAAGACATCCTGCGGCAAGTGCTTGTGAAGGACGCGCTGCCACCGCGACGCGTGCTTGTAGTGCACCGCGTAGTTCAGCTTCACGATCTTCTTGATGTACTTGCGGGGTAGTGCCTTCACGAAGCCGAGCATCCCCTCAGTGAACAACCCCTCGCGGAGAAGCTCAAAGCGAAGATGCGTAGAGCGGAGACGGCCCATGTCAGCCCTCTACCTTCTCCGAAGCCATGTCCTCGGCGATGATGTCGACGGTGTCCTCCTTGGGGATGTTCTCCACCGGCGCGCCATTGTGGCGGTCGATGACCTCCTGGATGTTGCCCGCGAACTTCTCGCTGAGAGGCAGCATCTTGCCGAGCCACTCCATGCCGTTGGGCGCCATGTGCAGGATCCCGCCGGCAGAGACAATAAGACCCTGCTTTGCCTTGCCGTTGTCCGCGTACTCCACAGCGAAGAACTGCAGGTCCGTCATGCTCAGAACCGTCAGGTCCGGCGCGCTCGAGGCGGCCAGGCCTTGGTTCTTCGGCACCATCACTCCGACGTGTCGTCCGTAGGGGTTCGAGTTGGTTTCCACTGTTCTTTCTCCTTGAGGAAGGTTTCGTACTTCTTGCGCAGGTCCTCGGTTCTTACCCAAGGCCCTGGTTTGTTCCATGCGCGGGGCAGAAACAATCTGTCCTGCTTCCTGCGCTCAGCCACCATGAGCAACTCTTTGGTTGAGTACTTCGCCCACATCTCGTTCACAAAGAACGGGTCTTGTGTGAGCTTGCAACACCCAGGAGCCTTGTATAGGTCGTCAGGGATGCTGATAAAACCGTCCGGGATATCTGGATACGACGGAAGGTGATGCCACTCGTACCAGCGCCCGTCCCACACACTTTCTGTTTTGCTGCCCTTCAAACGAACGTACACGAAGTCACCGAAGGCGTCGGCGAGCGTATCGTAGCCAGCAGGGATGGGCTGAGGAGCCACGTTCTTGACGCTGTCCTTACGCAGGTTCATCCGACCGATCTGAACCCTCTGTGATCCCCCCTCGAACGGGTCCATGTGCCGAAGGAACATCACCGGGTCCTTGTGGATGAGATCCACCAGGTGCGGGTCCAGCTCCACCGCGATGGGAATGGGCTGCTGCTCGAGCCGCATGAACAAGACCTTCGCATCCGGGTCGTCCCTCACCTCTTTGATGAGCGTGTTCATGATGAGGCGGAACGGCACGTCCTGGAACGTGTCGCGGCAGTTTTCACTTTCTCTGGCTTCGTCGTCGACAGTGAAGTCGAAGTAGCCGTCGAACGTGTGACCCTTGCGCTCATACGCTAGGAGGATTCTGTCCATCGATGTTCTCCACATACGAGATGGGGTTCGACACACGGAACACAGTCGCTCCGTACGCGCTCGACCCCAGGTACACCTTCGATCCGTCCTCGAGCTCCAAGTACTCGATGATGCAGCGATGGCTGTCACGGATCTGCGTAGCTGATACGCGCGTCACGCGCCTCTCTGTAAGAAGCTGTGTGACAGCTGCGGCGGTGCAGTCCTTCTCCGTCGGCAGGCCCAGGCCATTCACGGCGGCGTAGGCCTCTTGCGGGTTGACGTCGATGACGTGGATGTCCTCTACCGGAACCTCGTTATGGATGATCAGAGGCTGTTCACAGTCCCAGCACTTGGCCTGCAAGCCGCTCATCATCGCCTCGAGCTCGCCTGGCTGCCCCGGGGACACACGCAGGCAACTCTTACAGCTACGGCACAGGACGTAGATCATATCGATCCGACCCCGTCCTCGTCCGTGCCTACGCCGCCGACCACGGCGCCGGGGTCCACCTGGCCGTCGGAGACCACCGGGTAGCCCATGGCGTCCTTGGGGACCGTGCGCATGGGCGCCGAGGCAGATGGGGCGATGGGGCTGCCGTCGGCCCACTGCACCTGACCTATCGGGGGCGCCGCCGGCGGGGGCGCCTTGATGAGGGGCGGAGGTTCCGGGGCCGGTGCGGGGGGCTCTGCAGCAGGTGGCTGTGCCGGCGCGCAGGATTCCGCCTCCATGACCTTTCGGACATGCGACCAGTCCTCCTCGCTGAATCGCTCCGTGAGTTGCTGCACCATGGTGTTGAGCATCGACGGCGTCACCATCTCTGGAATGCCCAGCTCCTTCAGCGCGGTCTTCACGAGCAGAGGCAGCTCGTCGTTGGGGAGGCTGAGCCAAGCGATCTGCTCCTCTTCCGGCGCCGGCTCTGAGACCGCTGCCGTGGCAACGGCGACGGCAGGACCCGGGTCAGCCGTTCGCTCACCACTCATTTCGGCGAGCAGATCTTCCACCGTCTCCGTGTCGACAGGAGCTCTCGTCTCCTTGCCGTTGGGTAGGCGCACCACCAGGAAGTTGTCGACGTGCCCGTTGCTCAGGTCAACGCGCTGCTCGACTGCTACAGGTTGCAGATTCATAGGCCCTCCGGAGGCTTCGGGAACGGAGACGTCAGGGGGATGGCCGGGTTGACTGGGTTGGCTGCCTCCCGCTTCATGTCCGCTGCGGCCTTGCGGCCGGCTGTGTTTTTGTCTGCGAGGAGCTTGGCGATGATGACCAGGTGCCTGGCCTTCCGCTCCTCAAACGCGAGGAGCGCGCAGTGCTGCTGCTGTTCGTTCAGCTCCTGCGACTCCTTGGGGAAGGTGAGGTAGGCCATGCAGGACGCGTTACAGATCCGCTGGTCGTCCTTGAAACAAAGGCCTGAGTCGACACCGACCGCTACCTCTTCGTCTTCAGTTTCCATCGAAGCGCTCCTTCTCGATCTTCGAGCGCTCAGCCAAGATGGCACTGAACAACCCGGCGGAGATGGCGTTCATGTAACGAATCACCATGGCGGGGTTGGTCACCTTGACCTTGCCCTTCTGTTGTACTGCCTCAACGAACCCCCACTTGATAAGGAAGGTGAGTAAGGGGGTGGCCATCTGCCCGATGATCTTCCGAAGGTCGTTCCGGATGGCGACGATGACCTCCGCCGGCGCACCCATGTTGTTTTGAAACGGTACAGCGAGCAGAGCCTCACGAGCTCCCTCCCACTTGCAGACGCCGCACTTGGCTAGGCCTCCTGCCAGAGGAGAGAACTCAACCATCGAGCTCCCGCAGTCAGGACAAACGTACAGCTCGTCGTTAGTTCCGGCGATGCTCATGCGGCTTCAACTTCCTGTAGATGTCTTCGGCCCGCTCTGCCACGGCGCCTTGTGCCATCCGTACCTTCACGCGACTCTTGCCGCGCTCGGGGACCATCGGCCTGACCTTCAGACCTCCAAGTCCCGTCCACCAATCCAAAACCTTCTTCGACTCTTCGTCCCGCTTCTTGCGCTTCATGGCCAGACCAGGGAACGCGATGTTGAGGTAGTCTTCGAAGGCCTTCACTCCCGACTCTTGATCCAACTGCAGCTGTGCGAGCGCTCGGAATTTGGCGTGCTCTATGTCCTCAAGACGGTCGAGCAAAAAGATCAAACACCACTCCTGAAGAGACCCCATTTGGGGCGGCGCTTGCAGGGTTCGTAGCAACAAGTTTGCACGAGCCCACCCTTCAGGAGTGTTCAGCCATTTCCCAACTTCTCCGCTACGAATAGTCGACGTACTCGCATCTCGAAGTAGGTGTGGTGAACACCGATTGAAGACAACATGTGAACCGGACGCTTCATCACCCACTCGAACTTCTTCCAGAACAGCTTCTCGTCGAAGTTACCGTTCTGGTCCAAGTGCGTGGGCGCGGCGTTGCCGTTGATGGCGGTGAGCCCGCAGGTCAGCGACATGAAGCTGAACTTGTCGAGCAAGTACCGCTCTGTCACCTCGACGCTGCTCGCCTCCTCCATGACCAAGCGCTTGAGAGCGAGCTCTTCCTCGCCGGACATGGACGTGTACCGGATGACGAACCCGCGGGACTTCGCAGTCACCGGGATGATGGGCACGTCCTGGCTGACCCGATTCTTCATGATCAGGTCGTCGATCTCGAGCTCTTTGAGGCGGTCTTCGACGATCTTGCGCTGCTCAGGGTGATTGAGCATGTCCTGGATGGTGCGGTCACGCATCTGGGAGTAGTCGAAGCTGTCCATCTCGTTGACAGCCTTCTGAATGTTGTCGGGCTCCCCGGCCTTCTGCGACGCGGCCGCCGGGCTGTCGTCGAAAGTCTGGAGCGCTTGCTCCTCCGTCTGCGGCATACCCGACGGGGGCTCCTGCTCCGGGGGCGGGACCGCCTGCGCCTGCTGTGCTTCGGTGATGGCGCGCATGCCGGCCAAGGTCTCGGGGCTGAGCGTGCGCTCTTTGCCCTGCTGCACCAGCGCCTGCGGAGGGATTCGCTGTCCTCCCCGCATGACTCCGTACTTCCCTGCCAGGTAGGGCTGCGCTGCGGCCTGCGACGACCCGGGCCCGGTCAGGGCTTGGGGATCCCGAAGGGCCTCCTCGGGGAGCATGTCACCAGGCATCAGCCTGAGCTGCGAACCGTTCGGGTGCTGCTGCTGCGGAGGGCCCTGTAGGCGGGGGTCCAGCGGCGTCTCCACGATGCCCGGCCCCATCGGTTGCTCCGGCTGAGGATGCTGCTGTTGCTGAGCCTGCTGAGCCATGGTCAGACCCTGCTGGTGAGGAGCATCGAGTCGAGGAATGCCAGGACCTCCCCCGATGAGTGGCTGGCCGCCCTTGGGCAGCATGTTGGCCTGCTTGCGCATGGCTATCCGATGCGCGTAAGCCGCCGCCCCTGGGTCCAGTCGTGGGTCGATGAAGGGGCCCTGCCCTTCCTGTTGCGGCACCGCCGGCGCTTCGGGCCGGAGGTGCGGCGGGCGCAGATCCGTTGTGTTGGGGGCCATGATGCTCCTTGTACGTACGTTGTGTACCAGACTGGGGCTAAAAAAGGACTGAGTCAAGACCCCAGCAGTGAGTGGAGGAAGAAAAACAGATCCTTGAAGTCGTGCTTCTTCAGCACGTGGACCAGGTCGGGCATGCTCAAGACTGCGATGACAGCCTTGTTCACGCCCGGTGTTGGGTCAGCCAGCGGCCTTCTGTCTCCGCTGATCAGCACCAGCGGGTAGAACAGATCCTGAAGAGTAGCGCCGTGCAGGTGGAACATGGTGGAGCGGTGGGACAGGTTGATCCTGTCCACCTCCCACACCACCCAGTACAGGGGCTCGCCGTCGAGCTCATCCATCCGACGTCGTTCTGTCACCCCCCAGAACGTGCCCACTTCGTGGCCGTCCAGAAACAGATGCTCTACTCCGTGGGGATCTTCCAGAACCCCGTCGGACCGTCCGGTATAGGCAAGGGCGGAACCTGTTTGACGACCAATCTTTGTCTCTTGCACCTTCGGCACGTGTTCAGTGCTGAGTTGGTCGGGTCCTTGTACATGGCGTCGCCTACACGAAGGCCAACCCCCAGTGCCAGTCTCATTTTGGTTTCGCATCCGCATGCCTCACAACCAACGATGTAGTCCCCGTCGAGGGGATCTTCGTGGATACTTTCGTAGGACACGGTTGCTCCTTCGCTTGCTTTGCCAACGCATGGAGAACAGACACCATGTCTTCCTCTTTCATGTCGTCGAGGTTCTGTTCGTTGAACTGAAGCTGATGCTGCACGATGGCCAAACGAATTGACTCGCGCAGAACCATCAGCATCATCTTCAGCTCACGTTCCCCCTTCTCGAGAACTCTGAGAGCGATGCGGTGGCAGGCAGGACAGAGGTAGATCTTGTCGAAGAACTTCTCCTCGCCGGCTACTACTTCTCGCTTACAGTTGACACAGGACAGGCCCACCATGGCTCCCCCTCGACGGTGATGGTGCTGATGACCTGGAAAGGGATCGACAGCACGGCGAAAGACGCGTTGATGATGGCCAGTGTGGGGGTACCCTCGGGGATGCGGTTGCTGCCCTTTGGAAGAACAGTAGACAGAGCTTCAACGTCCACCGCCGGGAAACGGTAGACGTCTCCCAGCTTGGTGGTCAGCTCCACGTCCACGAGGGTGCCGTTGACCTTGCTTATGACAGATTCCATTACGCTACAAAGTAATCGTCGAGGGACGTCCAGCCAACTGTTTTGCCAGGATCTTTTGTCACCATGATGTTGACGGGGCTTGTGGCGCGCGCCGCGATCATCGTTTCCACGTCAGCTCGAGCTACCTGGCGGGTGACGAGCTCGATGTACTGTTCCAGCTGCGGGGGCCATGTATCTGGGAAGCTCGTGGTGGAGGGAAGGGGCTGGTGCATCTCCTGCCAGCGCACCCACAACCCGGACCGAGTGACGCCGTTGTCCGCCTCGATGACCTTGAGGAACTCGTCGAGGGTCCTCGCCTTGTAGACGGTGTCCGCGCCTTCGCGCGCCAGGGCGATGAGGGCTTCGTACTGTTCTTGGTTGAGCGTGAAGTTCATCAGATACCTCGTGCAGCCTGCAGGGCAGCTTCCAACTTCTCGATGAGACCCCGCTTGTTCTTGTCGATCTTAGCCTGCACCACGGCGGCAGCCTTGTCGTCCCAAACATCACGAGTCATCTCGTAGTAGTTGGAGCTGAGCTTATCCATGACAAAGGCGGCAGCGGTGAGGTTCTGGCTGAGCAGATTCATGCAGCCCTTTGTTGTGGGTCTCATTTGTCCCTCTTGCACGGAGGTACATCCCGCTGCTCATGGTCATAGTCGACTATCCTACCAGTCTCCCTCGCCATGATGGCGTCGACAACCATGTGCAGGTGGTGGATGTCCTTGCAGTTGTTGAGGACGTGGTCGAACGCGCTGTCCGGCATGCCGCTGAGCTCGACCTCGCTACCGTGCTTCGGATTCAAGCCTGGCATCGTGTTGATGGGCCGCTTCACCCGCCAGATCTGCCCACCGGCGTCGCGGATCTTCTTCGCCTCGTTGTGGAACCGAAGATCAGGAATGACCACGCCGCCGCACGCCACCACCCTTCCCACTCCAAGCTCGAACCGCCTCCTGATGTCCGGCGTGATTTGATCGACGTGAAGAGTGCCGTGCGTGTGGTGGTAGATGTACGGCCCGGTCATCAACAGCTTGGCTACCCGCAGACAGTAGTCCACCCACAGCTCCTTGTAGCACTCGCGCCCCCACTCAGTGCCTAGCTGCTGAAGAGCGTGACGCGGGGTTAGGTGCACCCGCCGGTACTCCCTCTCCATCCGCTTCAGCTCCTGATCCGTGTAGGTCTTGCCTGGGTTCGCAGCTTTCTCGAGCGCTACCAGACACATGGCGTCCTCTACGCCCACGATGTCTTCGCGAAAGACGTCTCGGGGAAACCGCCGATCCTCCCTGTTTCTATCTTCGCTCGGCCCCCATAGCTGCTCTTCTGTGAAATCGAACATCTCCATGCAAAACCGCTTCATGGGGTCGGCCAGTGCCACGGCCACAAAGCCGTGCTCTTTCACCAGCTGCTCTGCGGCTGTGTCCTTTCCGCTGCCAGCTGTGATTCTTGTACCGTCCGGGCTCTCGGCCACGCCGGTGATTCCTACGATCATTCTTCATCTCCTAGAAAGATTGCGAGGATGCGTCGCGACTGAAGGAGGAACAGCTCCCTGTCGTCATCAGACAAGTCGTCGTATCCGCGGTCGCGTTGTTGTGTCCACTGCTCGACGATGGAGTGCGGCAGCTTCAGACCGTCGCTCTCCATGACCCCGTACTTGAGGATGGTGGTGACCCACTCAGACCACACCCGGTACATGAACCGAGACAGCATCTCGTTGGGCCTCTTCGCCAAGAAGCTCACAACCCGTACTCTTTCTTCAGATCAGCGCAGATGCACGTGTCGTTGAAGTACGCCTCCACCAGGACAGGGGACTTCCCAGAAGGACAAGCCATCTTCGAGCATGTGTAGGTGCGGTAGTACATGACACTTCCTGCAAGGAGAAGAAGCACGAGAGCAACAGCGTAGGTGGGCCACCTAAGCTTGAACGGATCCTGCTTCTGGTCGTACTTGTGGAACTTACCCATCTCAAACTCCTCGAGCGGTTAGGACTTCTCTGATTACTTCGTCAGCTACGCGGCCCACTTTCTTCGCCGCACGCTGCTGGTGGGGTATAGCGCTGGCTGTTCTGCCGAGCACACGATCTCTGCTGAAGTAGACTCGGTGTTCTCCGGCTCCCGACAGTCTTGTTTCTCCCCAGGTAGCGACCACCACGAAGTCTCCGCGCTCTCCTTTCACCAGCTCCACCTCAGAGCTGGTGGCTTTCGCAATCCTGGGCAGACTCCTGCGAAGAGAGTGGTAGAAAGCTTGCATAGCGTTTGGTGTACCCATAATCTCCAACCATGCCTCGACTAGCCAAGGAAGAGTACTTCATCCACGAAGAGTTGCTCCGCAGAGCAGAGGCCGGGTTGAAGAGTATCCCCATCAGCTGGAAGAAGAAACGTCGAGTTGACCCGTTCATGCTGTTGTGGCCTGTGGGCCCTGTAGCGTGTGATGACGGGGGAACAGTAGACGGCATGTTCTTGCTGGAACTTCCAGAGGACAAGGAGCTGTGGAACAGGGAGATAGAGATGGCCGTGGAACGCACGGAGCCATACGCCCTGCTGATGGTGGAGCAGAAAACCAACTTCGTTCTGGCCGTGTTCGAGTCGATACACGGAACCAGAAGCTGGAGGTTCCCGCTCAAGCCGCACGGAGGCGTGAGGATACTGGGGAAGAAACCTGTCGTGAAAAACGACGAGGACGGGCTAGGGATCTTGCGCTAGGAAGTGGGGGGCGTGGGGGGCGCGACCGGGGGAACGATGGCCGGAACCATGGGACCCTCGGGCTTGTGGTTCCCGCCGGCGCCGACGGCATCGGCCACCTGCTTGATCTGCGCTGCCTGGGCGAGATCCGCGGGGGAAGCCTTGCCGCCCTCGACCACGCTGAGGACCTCTCCGACACAGACCAGAAGAGCTCGCTGCGCCTGCTGCGCGCCCACGGCGACCTCGCTCTCAGGAGCTCCCAGATCGCGCGCCTGCTGCATGCCCGCAAGCATGTGCTGTACGGTGCCGGCGGCGTAGTTGATGGTGGTGATGCGCTCTACCGCGGAGGTGGTTCCTTCGGAAACCTTGGCGGTGACGGCGCCCTTGCCGGCCTTCGCCTTCGTGGTCTTGGACTTGGTGGCCTTGGGCTTGGCAGGAGCCTTCGTCGCTGCGGCCTTTGCTGCCTTGGGAGCCTTCGTCGCTACGGTCTTCTTCGTCGCACTCTTTTTGGCTGCCGGCTTGGCCGGGGTCTCACCAAAGTGCTTCTCGGCCAGTTTCAAAGCCTTGGCTTTGTCCTCGTCGCTGAAGCTGGACTTGCCAATGGACTTCTTCGCGCCGGCAAGGTTCTTGTATCCATCCGCCTGCAGTTTCGTCTTGAACGTTGCCAGTGTGGCCTTTTCGTATGCTGCCATTCTGTTCCTCCGTGAGGTGAAAGAAGTAAAGCCTAGGCTTTTCGGGTGGGTCAAACAAGCGCAAAGGGTGACCCACTGTTCTTTTTCCAACAACCGGTTCTTGTTGTACACTCCTTTGATGAAAAAGCTCCTTCTCATCCTCCCACTTCTACTGACAGGCTGCCCCAGTACCCCAAAAGCAAAAGGACCGACCCCTGTGCCGAGAGACACAGACGCGTGCGGTACCGCAGGTGCTCAGATAGAGGACCTCAAGTGCCGAGACCGTAACGGCGACCCCATGTGGGTCAACAAACACGGCGAAAAGTTCGAAGACACCTGCCGCACGCTGCAGGAAGAGGGCGGAGTTTTCATCAACCCGAAGTGCATCACCTTGTCCAAGACCTGCAAGGAGGTCAAAGCATGTCCGCCCACCAGCGAATGAAGGACACCCACGTCAAGTACGTGATCGACTACCTCAACGGCATGCTGCTGATGGACCGAACGGCAGTCACAGCGCTGATGGAAGCCAGAGTTCCGTGTAACGAGGAGCTGGCCGGGCACCGACAGGCTCAGTCATCCGTTGCGTCAGACGGCAGCCCTTGTATGGGCGCGCTCGGGGTCATCAACGGGATCTACGGGGTCATCAAGGACGGGCCCCGTGCTGGCTGGGGGCTCATCACCGCCCACTACAATGACGAGGGCGAGATCACCCACTTCGGTCGAACAGAGGAGAACCCGTGATGGAACCAGCGCTCAACAAGTTCAAACACGACGCCATGATGCCCCTGTTCGATAGGAAGATGGACAAGCTCATCGACGGCATCGATTGGTCTGAGAAGGACTGGGGGTTCGAGCGGATCGAGTCTTCTCTGAAGACCATGACGCAGTACTCCTCCGGCGGGCTGTACAGCGAACATGTCATCCCCGAGTACACCCCTGTATCTGACCAGTACTCCATGGGCGCGTGCGGGCCCAACGCCGTTGTCGACATGTTCGAGATCCTCGACGGTCTCGACGGGACAGACAAGGTCGAGCAGATGTCGCGCCTATGGCTGTACTGGCTGGCCCGGTACCTGGTGGGCGCTACCGACGAAGATGAGGGGTCGTACCTTCGTGCCAATCTGCACCAGTGCAACAAGGTGGGGATGCTCCTCGAGTCCGACTTCCCGTACGTCGAGACGAACCTGTACCCCGAGCACATCGACACCGACCTGTACACGATGGCCTCGAACAACAGGATCGAGGGCTTCTACCGGCTCACCTCAGAGGGCAAGCAGCTAGCCGACGAGATCGAGCTATCTGTGCGGACCAACCACCCGGTCGTATTTGGTACAGGCGTGAGCGAGGAATTCACGAAGTTCCGAGGGGGAGATCAGACGTGGGGGCCTCCCAGCCTACTCAAGGGCTTCCACGCCATGCTCGTTGTTGGTGTGCGGTACGTGTACGGTCGCCGTGAGTTCTTGCTGCGCAACAGCTGGGGCAAGCACTGGGGGAACAACGGCCACGTCTGGGTCAGCGAGGACTACATCACATGGAAAAAGTCCTCTGATTTTTGGGTAGGCACCAAAATGCTTTCGTGGAACTAAACTCAATTCGCCTTCACTTTTCGGCATAAGAACAGTGGAGGAAAGATAAATGATCGATCTACTTGACCCGTTTGCCTCTGCCGCCAAGGTCACCGACATCCCGGTCGGTGCCACCATCTATCTGGGGCATATCTCTTCTGACTTCACCGTCGTGCAGGTGGTGGAGGTAGACCCCGAAAGGGGTCTGGCTCTGCTGCAGTATCCCGACGGGATAACACACGCCACCGCGTTGGTGGTCCTGAGGCGGAACATCACCGCCATGACTGTCAGCCCGTGTAACTAGGAGCGCCCCGTTCTGGGTGCGCTTTTTCCTAGCCTCAGATCCTGGCGAGCTCGAAGTGCATCCCGTCGCTGCGTCTGAAGTGCCCGCCCCAGTAGAAGCCAAGGTCGTTGGCCGTCTGTACGAGCTTGCGCACTGACCCTCGCTTGCCCACTAGCGCAGGCTGCGTACCCAGGTAGTTCCACTGCACGTTGATGTCGAACGCTGTGCCGAAGGCGTGGTTGCTGAGGGTCTTCCTCGACCCGCGGATGAACCGAGGAGCATAGGATCCTCCCCACGTGAGAACGAGGTCGAGCAAGTCCTCCTTCTCCCATGCCTGGAACAGCTTCTCTACCCGCGGGGCCGCCAGCTTATGGAAACTCCATCTTGTTCGGCCGCGCGTGCCGCGCACTCCTTCGAGCTGCGGCAAGTCGGCTCGGATGATGTTCTCTTTCTCCCACCCGTACATGATGTCGATGGCCTCGGGGTTGTTCTTCCCGCCGGTAGGTACGAACTCGAACTTGCCGAACACCCGCTGCCTGGCCGCCATGCCTATCAGTGGTTTGAAGCCAGGCTTCGGCGGCCACTCGGCGCCGAGCATGTGGTCTTCGCAGTCGGTCACTCCCTGGAACCCGCGGAGCATGGCGGCGGCGTAGGTCTCGTTGCCCACGACGCCGTCGATATCCAGGCTGAGCTGTTCCTGGAAGTCCTCGGTGGCCTGCTCAGTTCTTCGACCAAACTGGCCGTCCACCTCACCGAAGTACACATCCTGCCCGCGCAAGAAGTACTGCCACTTGATGACTGGGGCGCCAGTGTCCCCGTTACGAAGAGTGCGCATGGAAAAAGAGTACCTCAAAATGGAATAAGAATAGTGAGAAAGAAGAAAGGAACCACCATGAATATCAAGTCAATCGCAATCCTTTTGACCGCAACCTTTGCCCTTGTCGCTTGCGGCGAGGCCCCTGTCACCGAGCCTGATTATGTCGTCTCCCCCGGCGCCGCCCCAACCACCTCGAGCACATCCAGCAGCGTTGACTGTGACTGCCCCGCCGGCCCTGAAGGCCCAGCCGGACCCGAAGGTCCGACCGGAGACCGCGGCCCCTCCGGCGACAACGGAGCCACGGGTGCGACCGGCCCCGCCGGGGAGCCCGGACCATCCGGAGCTCCTGGGGAGCCCGGACCTGCAGGCGAACAGGGCGTGCGCGGGCTACAGGGACCCGCTGGTCCGACCGGAGCCACAGGGGCCACGGGACAGACGGGCACCACGGGCGCAACCGGACCGACGGGACCTGCCGGGGGTGACGGAGTCTTCGATGCGAGCAAGCTGTACACCGTCACGGACAACATCATGGTGTACTCCCCTCAGAAGATGTCGGTAACGGCCGCTTGTGACCCAGGGGACATCATGATCAGCAGCAACTGTTCGTCCAACTCTGGTCAAGATGCCCGACTGATGTCGCATGGCACTGTCGGGGACCCGCTTCCGGAAGTGGTGGTCTGCGGGTTCGCCATCGACGGGCAAGCCCGCATCCATGCCAACGCGCTGTGCTATGCGCAGTAGAAGGAGGAGGGGGAGGAGGGAGGAGCTGCTCAGCTCTTCTCTTAGCCTTGGATCAGGCGGTGGGATCGTACTCGTAGAAGAGGTTGTAGTCGACGGCCCCGTTGGGCGCGGTGTCGGGAGCGTACGAGCCGTTGGGGGTGGAGGTAGCCGCTTCGACGAACGTACCGCCCGCACCACCTACCGCGCCGTGCGCGTGGGTGTTCTGGACGTGGTTGTGCGCGTCCTGTACCGGGGCGATGCTGTAGTAGTAGTTGAAGATGTAGTCGTGGGTGCCGTCCGCTGCCGTGGTCGGAGTGACCGTACGCGAAGTCGCATCCCAGCCCGCAATAGCCTCATCCACGTCGTCCACGATGGTCTTCATGAGCGCGGGAAGAGTCGCCGCTGCGGGGATCGCAAGACCGAGAGCCGCACCAACGCCAACGCCGATGTTGTCACCGGCAGCATGTCCTGCGAGATTGGTCACTGTAATGCTGGTCACCTGCGAGTACGCATCGTCCGTGATGACGGTCTGCGTTCCGCCGGTGAGCGGGATGACCTGGGTGAGTGCCTCGCCGCATGCGCCGCGGCCAACGATGGTGACTTCGCCTGCCGAGATGGAGGCGTCACCGTCTGTGATCCGAACCTGAAGCGTCCGGCAGTAGTCGGGCTGCGCCGCAAGAATCTGCGCTCCGTCCGCCAGCAGAACGTCTGCAACCACGGTGACGAGCTCGGCAGCGATCGGGTTTACGAAGCGCGCTTGACCGCCGACCTGGGTCGCCTGATTCACCGCCGTGGAAACATTGTTCGTGGCGATGACCGTGGCACCGCCCCCGCCGCTGCCCACGATGGCGCCGTCGGAGATCTCCAAGATAATGGCGGGGAGGTTGGCCCGGCTCTTGATCTTCTTGCCGAGGCCGAAGATTGCGCCCACGCCGATGGCGATGGTTGCCGCGGTGCCGTCGGCCGCCGCGTACACGATGCTGGTCAGCTCGGAAAAGCACTTCACGGTGGCGGCGGCGCCGGCGATCTGGGACAGGGTCACGGTCTCGGTGAGCACGGCACCGTTGACGTCCTTGCCGGTGACCACAACGGTCGCCGGGGCGTCCGCGGGCGTGACACCAGCGGTGGTGAACACAAGGTTGCGCGGGTACGCAGCCAAGGCTGCGACGCCGGCAGCGGCGAAGGCGGGGACGGTGCGCGCCGCAACCGTGGTTGCCGTGGCAATCTCGATGTTCACAGCCGACGCGGCCACCGGGTTGGTGAACTCTTCGGTGGTGAGTGCGGCCAACGGCTCGAGCGCACCATCCAAGTCCCCGCGAAGGTCGTCAACCTCCCCAGCAACACCCCTTTTTCCTTCAACCAGGTGCGGCAAACGCGCACGCTGATCACTGAGCAGTCCGGATCCGATAGTCATTGAAATTCTCCTAGGTTTACCCTCGCGAGGTAGCTACTCGGTCATTCTACACCGGGTACATAGGCATAATGGAAGTGCGGGTGGAAAGCACACACCCAACGGTGTAAAAAGAAGAGATGCCCCTTCTGAAGATGGTCACCAAGGTCTACCCAATCCTACTGCCAGAAGCAGCATGGAAGCTGCTTGGCATGTACCACGTAGTGCTGAACCGACAGCTGCTCGAGTCGGGGTACAAGCAGAGCAACCTGGCCAAGACCTTGGGGGCTATCCTCACGCAGTACCTGGTGACCAACGAGAAGTGGATACGAGAAGAGTTCTATCGAGTGAAGGCGGAGGTGGCACGTGACGACATTCCCAGGTTCTATGATTCCGATCAGCTTGCCAGAATTGAAACCGCTAGCGCCGCCGACATTCCCAACGCTCTTCGAATTGGCTGGAGCGGAAGAGTCAAGCGCGCCAACGACAGGGCAGCGTAGCTTGTTCGAGAGTCTGCTCGGGGATCCACTGACCCTGTTCCAGGACGTACTCGACCACCCCCAGGACTACGACGAGGAGCTACCGGTCCTGCTGCAGGAAGTGGTGCAGGGCTCGAAGAAGCTCGAGGACTTGAGTGAGGATGACCGTCGCCGGCTTGACGACGCGGTGCTCGTGTTCGTGGATCCAGCCCCGTCTCCTGCGGCGGCACCGGATCCCCCGGCGGACGCCCCCGCGCCAGCGCCTCCAGGTCCCAAGCGAGCTGCGCCGAAGCGTACAACTCCAATCGAAAGGGTGCTCGCAGAGCATTCGACTCCCACTGTGCCTGTCGGACCCCCGAACATACCGGAAGCCCCGCCTACTTTTTGGTGGAAAAAAGGTGACAAGAAGGATCAGTAGGCCTGGACCCGGCCGTACTGGTTCACATTGCTGACGGCCTGGGGGCCGTAGCCTCCCCACTGCCCGACGCCCTGCTGCGAGGGCTTCATCATGTAGTCCCGGGTCGCTTGCAGGCCCTTGTAGCCGGCGTAGCCTGTGCCGGCGGCGAGGGCGGCGCCTCCCACCCCAAGGCCTATCTTAGCCTTGGTCCCTGTGCTGATGAGAGGCTTCTTCTTGGCTCCCTCAGCCACGGAGGGTAGGACCTGCTTCTTCAGCGTCTTAGCCATGGGATTGGCTTTGGGTCCCTTTGCGAGCGCGCCGGTGATCTTGCTCGACACCCCGCCCCCGCCTCCGAGGAACCCCTTCACCGCGCTGGCGGCTGACCCGAGCAGACCAAGTCCGCCGCCCATACCGGCGTGCTTCACCAGTGAACGACCTGACCTCTCGGCAAGGGCAAACAGCTCTGGGTCCATGCTGGATAGCTTCACTGCTGAGATGACTGGGGCCTCGTGCCCCGCGGCGACGGACGCCTGCGCATTGCCACCAAGCGAGGCCACCACGGAGGACATCCGATACGCCTCCATGGCCCGGAGCTTCCGGTTCATGATCTCGGCCTCGACGAGCACCTGCTGTCGGTGCGCTGCGTCGTCCTGGTACGCCCCGATGGACGCGCCCCCGGCCGCCGCCATGATGGCGTCGCGCATCCTGGGAGAGATCGCACCCACCTTCTCGAGGTAGTACGTGTCCGTCTCGTAGATGCGCATCAGCTCAGGGTTCGGTGTGTTCATCTGTCTCTCCGTCGAGGGGGTCCGCATCTTTGATCACCGTGTCCTTCGTCAAGGGTACATCAATCCCCGCACTGTCGTGAGGCTTTGGTGCGCGCTTGACCGACGGGGGCATGATTCGAACCTTGATGGGAGCGTCCTTCGCCTTGGCTGGGTCCTGCTCTTCGACGAGCTCCACCCTGGGCTGGGTCTCCCTGTCCTCACGGATGGTGTCGGTGTCCTTCTTCACGGAGTCGACCTTCTTCTCCGTGTCCCGCATCTGCGTTGCGAGATCGTCCATCTGCGTGACTGTGCCGTCCAGCCGACGCTCGAGGTCAACGAAGTCGTTGACGATGTGGACGCCAGACGCAGCAACCACCACAAGAACGGCGCCGTACAAAGCGAGCAGCCCTATCACTACTCGCAGTTGCTTGTTGTTCTTCCGGGCCAGCTCATTGGACGCTTTGGCTTGTTCAATCACTTGACGTAGAAGTCCATCCTCCCCCGTTAGCTTTTTCACCTGCCCTACGAGCTTGTCCTGTTGTCTTGGGTCAAGAAGACAGGCCCTGTGCGCCGCCGGGTCACACTTCGGGGTCGGATCCGAAGGGTTCGACTCTTTGTCCATTGTCGAGCACCATCTCCATGCTTATGGGTGGGGGCTGCACTGACGAGGCCGCGTCCATCGTGGCCTTTTTTTCCTCCCACACTTTGTCCATCTGCCGGATCTCTACCATGAGGGCGTCTAGCTCATGGTCTGTCTCATCCAGCTTGTCTAGGTTCTTCTTGAACTTCTCCTGCTCTCGGAGCTGCTCCGGGTCACGCCCTACGAGCCGGAGCAAGAACGTTGTGAAACTCATACGGTCCCCCTCCCGTCGCGTTCTTTCTTCTCCGTACTACTTGATGATTCTACCTCCTCCGGCACCAGCACTCTCTTCATCCCCGCTGGGGTCCGACTCCTGATGCTGTGAGGTTTGGGTGAACTGCCTTGGGTCATGATCAACAGGTGGTTGAACTGTGTGGTCATGGCTATCACGGACGCCTTCAGCTCGCTGGTCACCCTCTGGCTGCCAGTCTCTGCTTCCTTCAGGCGGTCCAGGGAGCCGCTGAACTTACCGAAAGCATCCAAGAGCTTCTCGGTGAGCTGTGCACTACTGGCGCTCATGGCATTCTGGTCTTCCACCCG
>PJEL010001814.1_pt1 | contig 20567 bp, 20 predicted proteins | sample 1853271 | NCBI WGS metagenome assembly PJEL01 (sample SAMN08108733, study PRJNA415343) | Invertebrate metagenome, whole genome shotgun sequencing project. | host: Globobulimina | place: Sweden: Gullmar Fjord | collected 2015-08
TAAAAAGAGAAACTATCGCCTTCATTAAGCACCTTATTGCTGCATGGGGAGGGCAATGTACTTCAAGATTCTTGATTGGGGGTGGCGGTAATAACGCCAAAACAGAGGAACACAAAAAAGTGAGAGGTGCTTCGAAGGTTATCAGTCTAGGTAGTGGTGGTGTTGCATATCGATGAGAGCAAGTAGGAGAAACACTTTTTGTTACTTTTTATCTCGCCTTACCTTTGCCCCTAATGCCTCAAAAAGTGTTGTTAATGCTCTTTATATCAATGGATTTCTGTACGAATGATCATTTAACAAGGAGCGTTAACCATGTGTGTTTCTCTTATTCTTTCTTTCATCCCCTTAAAAACCGGTTCGCCCATCAGCAAGTTGGTGCTATTAAAATTGGCCGACAATGCAGACGCGCGCGGCGTGTGTTTCCCTTCCCTAAATTACTTAGCGCAATATTGCGAAGTGTCGGTAAGAACCGTGAAACGACACGTTAACGAGCTCGAAAAACAAGGCTTTGTGAAGCGAATAAAGCGGTTTGATGATTCAGGACGCCAGCGCAGCAACATATATCAGCTGCGCCTACCCAGCGACAGCCACATTCAGCAGACCGATTTAGACCAAGCAGCCAGAGCTCTCGATCAAGAAGACAGAGAGCTCGACCTAAATGACCAAACCGACCTAGATAACGCCAAGGTAGAAAAACCAGGCTTACCGCCAGCCTCGCCAGAACATACTCAGAAGACAGAGCGTGAAAAGAAAACAGGCCATGCGCAGAAAACAAGCCATTCAGACACCCACCTGGGTGACTTAAGATCCAACACGGAGAGTGATCATCCGGCACACATAATCATTCATAAAGAACATAAAACAGACATTTTTTGTAAAGCAGCCCCAGATCTTGAAACAGCCTTGCCCCTCGAGAAAGAGCCAGCAACACCGCAAACCAAAGCGACCAAATCCACAAACCAAAAGAATGAAGCCGTGATTCACCTGCTCACCAAAGAGGGCAGCGCGCCGATTTATCATGAGTTCACCACCATACTAGAGCGCACCTACCCAAAGTTAGATGTGCTGCAAGAGCTGCATGCCATGCAAGCGTGGCTGTACATCAACCCCGATAAGCGTAAACCCTTTGAGCACATTGGCCACTTTGTGAATGGCTGGCTAAGAAGAAGTGCCCAAGCCAAAGCGAAGCGAGACTCATCGCCAGCCTTTAAACCAACAAGAGCGGCTAAACAAGCTAAAGCGGTTAAGCAAACAAAATCGGTGAAACCCTCAAAGAAAGCTCAATCGATAAAAGCCGTAGGATCAATAAAAGCAGATGCGCCCACAACAGCTTTAAACCAAGCGCAGCCTATCAAAAGCAATCAAGCCGAAAGCAAATCTCAACAACCCACACCTGTCTCTCAGGCACTAGCGGACTACAAAGCCAAAAGCACCACTAACCCGTTTGAAGAGCGTATCAAGGCCCTAGTTCAATCCAAATCGACCGGCACGGATTCTAAGCAGTGACCATTCGATCACTCACAGGCGAAGCGCTTGCTCACACAGCCCAAAGCTATTGAAAGCCAAATGCTAAGGAAGACCAAAGGCTAAGGCAAACCAAGCGCGAATACAGGCAAAAAACGGCAAGATACAAAAGTAGAATTAGGGAGAGGGCAAATGGACGATAACAACCTAAAAAAACTGACAACGGAAGAAAAAGTAACCATTTTAGAAAAAGAGATAGCGCGAGTTGAAGGGCGTATTGGCGAGTTCTTGAAACTGCTGGTTAACCACTACCCACAAGGGCTAACACGCACCGAAATCAAAGAAATTTTGGTGGTAAACAACAACCCAAGCTTCGTCTCGCTGTACCGAAACGGCAACATCTTCATTGATATAGAAAAACGCTACTGCGACGCAGCACAAGAAAACCGTTACCACATAGGCACACAGTACCTGCAAGACGTACAATGCTTTCGTTGGTTGAATGCGTGGTGAGTTTTATCATGCCGGAGTTAATTTCAAACTGGTTAATATGCACTTACTTTGCTAGAATGCGCAGCATATTTAAAATCGTATGAAAACCGCATAAAGCGTATAAATTGTTACTATTGCCTTTAGGAGCCAAACCTAAGGGCGGTAGCGTACCCAAATGCGAGTGGCTGGTAAACCCAAAGGGTTTGACTATACCTATTGGGGCGGTTTTAAGAAAGTTAGCAAAATCTAATAAGGGATAGTCAAAATTAGACTGTCTCATGCCGTACAAAAGGCTGAGATAAAACCAGTTCAAATTTCATTTTTTGAAAATTTGCCTTTCCAACAAAGTCCTCATTACCATCATTATGACGTTGCGATGGTTTGCTGCCCTTAGTGGATTTCTTCCAAAGGCTGTAGTGAAATCCTGATTATGCAAAATTACGCATGAGTGATTGTGTCATAGGTGTATCGAATTGGATGGTGCCGGAGTGTAAATCGATGGGTATTCTGGAACTGAGCTCACTGAAATATCTTGGCTCAAGACTCTGATTCCTTAAGCTGATAGCGCTTGATTGGGCGGGACTCTCCACCATTGGTATGGTCGTTTCAATTCGTCAAGAAGGTGATAAGCCAGCAGAAACAATGCAAATCAAGCATTACATAAGCTCAGCAAAACTGACGGCTAAAGCTTTACTGGAGAGCACGCGAGCACATTGGAGCATCGAAAACTAGATGCACTGGCGATTAGACGTAGATTTTAAAGAAGATGAATGTCGGATACGTCGAGAGCAAGCTGGTGAAAATTTAGCAGTTATAAGACATATAGCTTTAAATCTGCTGACGCAAGAAACCAGATTCAAAGCAGGGATCAAAAGAAAGCAGAAAAAAGCAAACCGTAGCAATAGCTACCTTTCGCAAGTCCTTGCAGGGCAAGGTGTTTTGTTATATAGCCTTGGCTGGTGAGAGCTTAGTGGTTATAAGACACATTGCTTTAAACCTGCTGACGGAAGACACAAGCTTTAAAGCTGGGATAAAAAGAAAGTAGAAAAAATCGAACCGTAGCAACAGCTACCTTTCGCAAGTCTTTGCAGGACAAGGTGCTTCGTGACCTGACCCCGTATATGGTATTTAACATGTCTACTACTAACTACCCTAATGATTATCTTAGTGAGTTTCTGTTTAATTTGATAACTTGTTTTTAAGTGACATTGGATTTTTTATCTAAAGTTTGAATGTAGATATAAATGTAATTTTTAACTAAATAAGAAAAATTTTGAATTTACTAAAAACCTCTTTTTTATCTTTAATTTCTACAACTGTGAAAGTTGCTTCTGGTATCGTTATAAATAAAGCTGTGTCTATTTTTATTGGGCCATCTGGCTTAGCGCTAATTGGTCAGTTTCAAAATATACTCCAGATAATGATGACTTTAGCTCAAGGCGGAATTAATTCTGGTGTTACAAAATATACTGCCGAATATGGGGTAAGTGACGATGACGAGCTGCCTTATTTATGGAGCACAGCAGCGATTATTACTTTAATCTGTTCCAGTATAATTGGACTGTTATCAATATTTCTTTCTTCATATTTTTCGCGTGTTATTCTAAATTCAAGTGACTACTCATATGTATTTTTAATATTGGGAGTTACGCTGTCTTTATTTACTTTGAATCAACTTTTGTTATCAATAATAAATGGTTTAAAAGAAATTAAATTATTTATAACTATCAATATTACACAAAGTTTATATAGTTTGTTTTTTTCTACTGCTATGGTAATTATTTGGGGGCTTGAAGGTGCACTGCTTGCTTTAGTAACTAACCAATCGGTAGTGTTCCTGACTGTCGTTATGAGGTTAAGACAACATCATCGATTGAGACTTAGTAACTTTCTAAAAGGATTTGATTCAAGTAAGGCTCAATTATTAAGTTCATATACATTGATGGCACTTACCTCGGCATTTACGATGCCATTGAGTAATTATTTTGTTCGAAACTATATTGGAGATTCGATATCTTGGGATGCAGCTGGTTATTGGCAAGCTATTTCTTATATCTCAAGTATGTATTTAATGGTTGTGACTACGGCGTTGTCTACTTATTACCTTCCCAGATTGTCAGAAATATCATGTACATTAGAACTAAAAAAAGAGTTAAGGCAAGGTTATAAGATAATAATGCCGATTGTTTGTGTTTTATCTTTAATTATATATTTTTGTCGTGGTCTTATAGTTTGGGTTTTATTTAGTAATGAATTCGAGCCAATGCTTGATCTATTTATGTGGCAGTTGTTTGGTGATGTAATAAAAATAGCATCATGGTTAATGGTGTATTTGTTGTTGGCAAAGAGTATGACTCGAGAGTATATATTTACGGAGGTGTCTTTTTCTGTATTGTTTACTTCGCTTTCATATTTCCTTATAAATGCTTTCGGATTAATAGGTGTCACATATAGTTATGCGATTAGCTATTTCTTATATTTTACGATTGTTGTTTATATAATCTTAAGAAAGATAAATTAATAGGTTTTACATGAAGATTATTATAACCGGTGGCGCCGGTTTTATTGGCTCAGCTGTTATCCGTCACATAATCGAAAATACTTCCAATACGGTTATTAATTTAGATAAACTGACTTATGCTGGGAATTTAGAGTCTCTCAATGAAGTGAATGCAGAGACTCGTTACTTTTTTGAGCAAGTTGATATTTGTGATAGAGCAGAACTTAATCGAGTTCTTTCCCACTATCAACCTGATGCGATCATGCATCTCGCAGCAGAGTCGCATGTTGATCGCTCAATCGATGGTCCTGCGGCATTCATCGAAACCAATGTCGTCGGCACTTATATACTTCTAGAATCGGTGAGAGCATATTGGAACGATTTAGAACCAAAAAAGAAAGCATCATTTCGGTTTCATCACATCTCGACAGATGAAGTTTATGGTGATTTAGAAGGCACTGATGACCTATTTACGGAGAAGACCTCTTACGAGCCTTCTAGTCCTTACTCGGCGTCTAAAGCCTCCAGTGACCACCTTGTACGTGCCTGGTTAAGAACCTATGGCTTACCTACAATTGTGACTAACTGTTCAAATAACTATGGGCCGTATCACTTTCCAGAGAAATTGATACCACTAATGATTTTAAATGCGATCGACGGGAAGCAGTTACCAGTGTATGGCGATGGCATGCAAATTCGCGACTGGCTATATGTTGAGGATCATGCTCGTGCACTTTATAAGGTTGTTACTGAAGGTGAGGTTGGTGAAACATACAATATCGGTGGTCATAATGAGAAAGCTAATATTGAAGTGGTGCAAACGATTTGTTCGTTACTAGAGGAGCTTGTACCGAATAAGCCGAAAGGTGTTAACCAATATCAAGACTTAATTACTTATGTCACCGATCGTCCAGGGCATGATGTTCGATATGCAATCGATGCTTCTAAAATAGAGCGTGAGTTAGGTTGGACTCCTGAAGAAAGCTTTGAAACAGGCATTCGTAAGACAGTAGAGTGGTACTTGAATAACAAACAGTGGTGGAGTCGCGTGTTAGATGGTTCATATAGTATGGAAAGACTAGGGCAGGGTAGTTAATGAAAGGAATTATACTTGCGGGTGGCTCAGGTACTCGTCTATACCCGCTAACTCGAGGTGTATCGAAACAGTTGTTGCCAGTCTACGATAAACCTATGATCTACTATCCGCTTTCTGTTCTGATGCTAGCGGGGATTCGTGAAATACTCATTATTACGACACCAGAAGACCAAGAGGCCTTTAAACGCTTGCTGGGTGATGGATCTGATTTTGGGCTCTCTTTAGAGTTTGCAGTTCAGCCTACCCCGGATGGCCTTGCGCAAGCTTTCATTATAGGTGAACAGTTTATTGGTGACGACTCAGTGTGTTTAGTTCTTGGTGACAATATTTTTTATGGGCAAGGGTTCACACCGATTCTTCACAGAGCAGCGCAGCGCGAACAAGGTGCCACGGTCTTTGGTTATCAAGTAAAAGATCCAGAGCGCTTCGGTGTGGTGGAATTTGATCAGTCGAAGCAAGCGATTTCAATAGAAGAAAAGCCTGAAATACCCAAATCTAACTACGCGGTAACAGGGTTGTACTTTTATGATAATCACGTTATTGAGCTAGCGAAAAAAGTCGAACCTTCTGCTCGTGGTGAGCTGGAAATTTCAACATTGAATCAAATGTACCTCGAGCGAAGTGAGCTCAATGTTGAGTTATTAGGGCGAGGTTTTGCTTGGTTAGATACGGGAACACATGCGAGTCTTCATGAAGCCTCTTCTTTCGTTGAAACGATAGAAAATGTTCAAGGACTTAAAGTCGCTTGTCTAGAAGAAATTGCTTGGCGTCAAGGGTGGCTATCCAGTGAGCAGCTCTTGAATGCTGGTCATGCTCTATCGAAAAATGAGTATGGCCAGTACCTACTTGCTTTACTCGAAGAATAAGGTTGAAAGAGTTTGGTTATGAGTTTGATTCATTGGATTGATTTTCCGAAAATTGGCGATGATAGAGGCAACCTCGTTGCATTGGAGGGGAATAAAAATATCCCGTTTTCTATCAAACGCGTTTATTACCTGTTTGATTTGCAATCAGATATACCTCGTGGCTTTCATGCCCACAAAGAGCTTGTTCAAGTTGCTGTTTGTGTCAAAGGTCATTGTGATATTTTGATGGACGATGGCAAAAACAAAGAAACAGTCACGTTAGATTCACCTGATAAAGGTTTACTTATTGATGTAATGCAGTGGCATGAAATGCGCAACTTCTCTGAAGACTGTGTGTTGTTAATCCTTGCAAGTAATATTTATGATGAAGCTGATTACATTAGAAGCTATGAGCAGTTTCAAAATGAGGTAAAAAAGTGAAAATTCATCCATTGAGCGATGTTGCATCCTTCCATATTGGTTCGGGGACGACGATTTGGCAATTCTCAGTTGTATTAAAGGGGGCTCAAATAGGTCAAGACTGTAACATTTGTGCTCACACCTTTATTGAGAATGATGTGGTGCTTGGCAATCGAGTTACAGTTAAAAGTGGCGTTTACCTTTGGGATGGTATTCGAGCGGAAGATGACGTATTCATCGGTCCATGTGTTGCCTTTACCAATGATAAATACCCTCGCTCTAAGCAGTACCCAGATGACTTCCCAAAAATACATATTGGCGCTGGTGCGTCAATTGGGTCTAATGCTACGATTTTACCCGGTGTTCAAATTGGTGAAAAGTCAATGATTGGTGCAGGCTCTGTTGTGACAAAAGATGTCCCGCCAAAAGCTGTTGTTGCAGGAAACCCTGCGAGAATTATTCGATATATTGAGGTTTAGTAAGCCGTGATTCCATTTTTAGATTTGAAAGGTATTAATCAGCAGTATCAGCAAGAGTTAAAAGATGCATGTGCGCGTGTTATTGATTCTGGTTGGTATATCATGGGCAATGAACTTGCAGCGTTTGAGCAAGAGTTTGCGGCGTATTGTGGCACTCAATATTGTATAGGTGTTGCCAATGGGCTTGATGCTCTGACATTGACGCTGAGAGCGTGGAAAGAGTTAGGAAGGTTACAAGCCGGTGATGAGGTGATTGTACCTGCGAATACTTATATTGCCTCAGTTCTTGCAATTACAGAAAACGATTTGGTACCTGTTTTAGTTGAGCCTGATGAGGACACCTTCAACCTCAATACTTCGAATATTCAAAGTGCATTAACCGAGAAAACCAAAGCGATCTTACCTGTGCATTTATATGGCCAGATTTCTCCAATGGATGAAATTATGAGCCTTTCGAATGAGCATAAATTACTGGTTTTAGAGGACTGTGCTCAATCTCATGGAGCACAGATTAAAGATAAAAAGTGTGGTTCATGGGGGGATGCGGCTGGGTTTAGCTTCTATCCAGGAAAAAACTTAGGTGCATTGGGCGATGCTGGTGCGATCACCACGAATGACAAAGAGCTATATGACGTACTTGTTGCGCTTAGAAACTATGGTTCACATAAAAAATATGAGAATAAGTATCAAGGTGTTAATTCTCGTTTAGACGAGATTCAAGCTGCTATGTTGCGAGTCAAACTGCAGCACTTGGATAAGGAAACCGCACATCGCCAGCACATTGCACAATTGTATCTTGAAGGTATAAGCAACCCAAAAGTGAGCTTGCCAAAGTTAACAATGAAAGAAGGGCACGTTTGGCACCTTTTCGTTCTTCGTACTTCAGACAGATCCGGACTAATGGAGCATTTGGAGAAGCACGGTATACAAACCTTGATTCATTACCCAACACCGCCTCATCAACAAGCAGCATATAGTTATCTAAATGAGATTTCATTGCCTGTCACTGAAAAACTACACCGAGAAGTAATAAGCTTACCTATTAGCCCTCTTATGCCTATGGCAGATGTTGAGTATATAGTTAAAATAATAAATAGTTATTAGTACTTTAACTTTAATTGCATTTTTATTTTTTAGGGGTAACAAGTGAAGAGTATTCTTATTATAAAACAAGGTATTTTCGGAGGCACAGATAGAATACTCTCTGATTTTTTTTCTTGGTGTGAGAATGAAAACTATAATGTGTCTATAGTCAAACAAGATGAAATTAAAAGTAAATCTATATGTGAAGAAGATTATGATTATATTGTTCTTCCAACCTCAGCTATTTTTACATTAAAATATTTGAATGGAGGAGCAAAAGTTCTTATTTGGTCTATGGGGCATGATGCTGTTGAAGCAGCATTCTATAATAGTAAGATAAAAAAACCTATGTATAATTTGGTTTTTAAAAGTTTGTATTATTTATTCGATGTCATTAGTCGTAAAAATAAGATTTTTGCTTTTACCGATGAGGTTGCAGTTAAGCATGCTGGTAGGGAGATTAGCCAAGAAATTATATTGCCAATTCCCATGAATATCCCTAAAAGCAATGAATATGAATATAATGATTCCAAAAGCTTCTATTGGCTAGGAAGAGTTGATAGGGATTTTAAAGTTTGGACGTTATTGGAAATATTAGATTATCTTGAAAAAAATGAATTTGTCGGTGTATTTAATATTATTGGTGACGGGAATGGGATGTCGTTAATTGATAGCTCTAACTATTCATTCAAAATAATTCAACATGGTAATATGCATTATGATGAAATGGAAGGACAACTGAGAAATAATGCATCACTAGTCTTTGCAATGGGAACTTCTGCCTTAGAAGGAAGTAAGTTGGGAGTTCCAACTATTCTTGTTAATCCACTACGTCAAGGTGAAAAGAACTTCGATTCTCGCTGGGTTTTTGATTCAGTAGGTTACTCACTTGGGGAGTTTAAATTTTCTAATGTAATACCTGAGCAACCCAAATCTAGTTTTCGGACACTGATTGATGAATTCAATAATACACCTCAAATACTTTCTTCGAAAAGCTATGAGTATTCTAATAACTTCAGTCGACGAAAAGTTTATAATGATCTAATGCTTAATTTTGATAGTTTTGATAGCTTGTCCTCTATAAGAATTCAAGTGTTAGTTCACTATTTAACTAAAAAATTAAAGTCGTATAAATAACTATGAAGTTCTTATTGTCTAATGTTTTTTTCTTATTTACTACCACTATTGTAAGTTTTATTATTATTTCAGGGTTCTATAATGAATTGATTTTCTATGTGGCAATGAGTCTTTCTTGGAGTGGATTCTTAGCCTGTACTTATAGCTATTATAAGAAATCTGAAAGACTTATTAATCCAACAACTTGCTTTTGTTTATCAGTGTTTGTTTTTTTAATTTCAAGGCCTTTTCTTTCGTTGCTTATGGGAGATGAAGTTATTACTATCGGCCTTGGAATTAGTGATGAAAATATAATTATAACTACTTTATTTATCATGTGGTCTTTTTATTTGATAAATATTTTTTATTGTCTATTTGACAGACCTGCCAAATTTATTTTAAATAGCATCCCTGAGGTTAACATTAAATCCAATGTGTGGTCTAATATTTTCCTTTTATTTTCTTTGTTACTCTGTTTCTTGTTTCTAAAATATTCATATGTTAATTATAATGTTCTTTCTAACAACAATAACTATTTTAGTTTTATTTCCAGCTTAGATTTTTCATATTTCAAATATTTTTTCATGTCAAAATATTTTCTAATATTATACATAATATTTAGCAATAGTAACAAGTCCCTTTTAGTAAGTACATCTATCCTGTTTTTCTCTTCTTTAGGCTTCATGGCTATTGGTTTGAGAGGATATACAATCGCTTATCTATTTCTATTTGCATTAGCTTATGATGAAAAATATAAAATAAAGTTGATTCCCCTGGTTGCGTTAAGTTTAGCCCTTACTATTTTGTCTGCATCAGTTTTGTCATTTCGGTTAGGTTTTGATGTTTTTGAAAACGATAGCTACTTTTCAATTATTCTTAAAACAATAGCTCAACAAGGAGCAACATTCGAAGTTGTCTTTGGTGCTGTAAATTTCTTGGATGAAATAAATAATTGTATTAGTTATTATGACTATTTTGTTCAAGGGATACCTTTTGGAGACTGTGTAGATGTCAGTCGTGGTGTGTACTTCTCTGAGGGTGGTTTTGCTTCTAGTTTTTTTGCTGAGCTTATTTTCTTTTGGCCTATCTTGATATTAGTAATACCACTATTTTCTTTTTGCTTAAAATTATTGAGTTTAAGTTATGATCAATTTCTATCTTATGGTGAAGAAAAGAAATCGAGTATCCTTTTTGTATTTTTCTTATTACCAAACTTAGTGTATTTCGCGAGGTCATCTGTATTTGATTTTATCGAGAAAACTATTGTATCAATGGTTTTCGTTTTGTTTGTTTCACTAGTTTTAAAAGTTATTAGGAAGAAAGATGCATAACAAAGTTGTCTTTTCACAAGGTGGTTTGGGTAATCAATTATTTCAGTATGCATTTTATCTTGATATTACATCTCGAAATGATAACTGTGATTTCGACATAAGTCGTGTAATTTATGATAATCAACATAAAGGGACTAATTTGGGAGATCTGCTTGGCTGTGATTTTTATAGCTTTAGTCAGAGAGAAAATAAAAAACTTCCATTTCTAATTAACGATAAAATCCATTCAAAAGTAATAAGGGGGATTTTTAGAGTACTAAATATTAGACGCTTTTGTGATTGTTTTTATGATTTTGATGCCACAACCTCTTATAGTTCAATTGATTTTAAAAAAAATAAATACATAGGATATTTTCAATTTGTCGATTCTGCAATAAAAAGTAAAAGTATATTTGAAAACATGATTGAAAATAAGTATAGACTTGAGATTGAAAATTATAGAGAACGCTATGGTAACAGGATAGCGATTCATATCCGCAGAGGCGACTATTTTACCTCTAACTCTATAAATCATAATGTTGTTTCTGAGGATGAAATCAGTTCAATTGTTAAACGCTATAACAAAGATAAAATAGTGTTTTTTTCTGATGATATTAAGTGGTGTATTGATAAGTTTAGTCGATTTGATAATGTTGATTTTCATCAGGGAAGTTCAGCAATAGATGATTTCCTGGCTTTATCTCAATGTAAATCATATGTTTTGTTAGGTAGTAGTTTTTCGTGGTGGGCTGCCTTTTTATTTTCTGATGATTCTACTGAGCTAAACTTTATATCTTCTAGCAACATTCAGTACCTTTCCTGTCAAGAAATGAAAAAATTGGATTGTAAAATAAAATTAATTAGCTAATTAATTAATTATAAAGGTTGGTGGTCATTTTGTTTTCTTTTTTAATGTGTGTAAATGTAGATAATCCATTTTTAGAACAAGCTATTTTGAGTGTTTTGGAGCAAGATGAACCAAACTTCGAATTTATTATTGTTGCGAATAATTGTAGTGACGAATTATATTTAAAATTATCTAAATATGAAGATAAGAGAATTAGATTGTTTAGAACTTCTATTGGTCAATTGTCATATAATTTGAACTACGGTGTCGATCAAGCTAGGGGGGAATATATTATTCGTATGGATTCTGATGATGTTTGTTTTAGTCAACGCCTTTCTATTTGTAAAAAATATGTTTCAAGCGAGTATGACGTAGTTGCTTTTTCTGCTGAACTAATTGATGAAAATGGTCGTAAAATTGGCGATCGAACGCTTGGTTCTGCATCTATTAAACAACTAATTTATAAAAACCCAATAGTCCATCCGGCTGTTATGATTAGAAAAGATGCGCTGATCAATATTCGTGGATACCTTGGAGGACTTCAGTCTGAGGACTATGATCTTTGGATTCGAATGCTTAACAAATCATACAAGTTTCATTTTTCTAGCCAGGTGGTGTTGAAATATCGCATAAGAGAAGGGCAATCAAAAGGTTCACTACTTCCTTATTGCGAAGTTGCAGGATATTTCCTTCGGGAATTTTTGGTTTCGTTGAAGTTCAAGTTTTTCCTAGGTTTTTCTGTCGCCTGCTTTAAAAGGTTTATTCGATGACTATTGCTTATATGATAACAAAAGGTGAGATTGGTGGGGCTCAAACCTGGACTAGAGATCAAGTTCATCTTTTTGACGGTAAAGAAAAACAAATATTGATTACAAATAAGCCTGGTTGGTTGAGTGATGAGTGTTCACATCTAGTTAAAATGTTTTATTTCTCAAAAATAGAAAAAATATTTTCCATACTGACTTTTATTTCTATTATTAGGGTGATTCACAGTGAATCAGTAAAAACAATAGTTGCCAGTTCAGCAAATGCAGGTATATATGCTAGGTTATGTAAGATATTTTGCCCTAAGGTTAGGGTAGTTTATGTATCTCATGGTTGGTCTTGCATTTATAATGGGAAACGATTGAAAAAATTATTTATAATGGTAGAAATGCTATTATCTTACCTTTCAGATGCAATCCTATGCGTTTCTGAAAAAGATAAATACGATGCTGTAGAGGTTATTAGAATACCAGATAAGAAAGTCAAATACATTAGAAATTGTGTTTTCCCTAGAGATATATCAAATATTAAGACAAGAGGTGATCGAATTAGAATTCTCTTTTTAGGTAGGCTTGAACACCCGAAAAGACCTGATTTGATAATCGAGGCTATTTCGGGTGACCCAAGATTTCAATTGGATATAGTTGGAGATGGCTCTTTAAAGGATTCTTGTAAGAATAGCGATAATGTTATTTTTCATGGTTCCATTTATAACTTTAATGATTTTTTTAAATATGACGTGTTTGCTTTAATTTCGGATAGTGAAGGACTTCCTATGGCTGCTCTGGAGGCCGCTTCTTCTGGTCTCCCTCTCGTATTGAGCAATGTAGGGGGTTGCCCAGAACTAATCAGTGATAATGGTTTGCTGGTTGAAAATTGCCCAGATAAGATAAAGCAAGCGTTGATGAGTATAGAGCGGAATTATAACTATTATAGGGAGCAAGCTACTTTAAAATCGAAAGATTTTGACTTGAATGAACATTATGAACAATATCGTCGACTTTATTTAAGTTGCTCTTAAACTTTAAACTTTAAACTTTTACTGAAACACATATAGAGAGGAGTGCTTGATGAAAGTCGCTTTAATTACAGGTATTACTGGTCAGGATGGTTCTTACTTAGCGGAGCTTCTGGTGGAAAAAGGCTATGAAGTTCATGGTCTTATTCGTCGAGCATCGTCATACAACACAGAGCGTATCGACACGCTAGTAAACGATGGTGCTAATATTAAACTTCACTACGGTGACCTAACCGATTCTTCAAACTTAATTCGGTTGGTTAAGGAAATTCAACCTGATGAGCTTTATAATTTAGGTGCGATGTCACACGTAGCTGTTTCTTTTGAATCTCCAGAATACGTTGCAGATGTAGATGGTATGGGTACCCTTCGTCTTCTTGAGGCAATCCGTATCAACGGTTTGGAGAATAAAACTCGTTTCTATCAAGCTTCAACTTCTGAGCTTTATGGCGAGGTTCGTGAAATTCCACAGCGTGAGACTACTCCTTTTTATCCACGCTCTCCGTACGCTGTAGCTAAAATGTATGCATACTGGATGGTTGTTAACTACCGTGAATCTTACGGTATGTACGCGTGTAATGGTATTTTGTTTAATCACGAGTCGCCGCGCCGTGGTGAAACCTTTGTAACTCGTAAGATTACTCGTGCTATCGCTAACATCTCTCAAGGCCTGGAGTCCTGTTTAGAGCTTGGCAATATGGATGCGTTGCGCGACTGGGGGCATGCTAAAGATTACGTTCGCATGCAATGGATGATGCTTCAACAAGATCAAGCTGAAGATTTTGTTATTGCTACTGGTAAGCAGATCTCTGTACGCGAGTTTGTTCGTTTGTCAGCTAAGGAAGCGGGGATCGATCTTGAGTTTTCCGGCGAAGGTATTGATGAGATCGCTACTGTGGTTACTATCGATGAAGAAAAAGCACCAAAAGTTGAAATTGGTGATGTCATTGTAAAAGTAAACCCTCGTTTCTTCCGTCCGGCAGAAGTAGAGACACTGCTTGGAGACCCAAGTAAAGCGAAAGCCAAACTTGGCTGGACTCCAGAGATCACTGTTGAAGAAATGTGTGCCGAAATGGTTGCGTCTGATATCGATAAAGCAAAACAACACGTAGTTCTAAAAGAGCACGGTTTTGACGTTGCTATCTCTCTCGAAAGCTAATTAGCAGTAAAACTGATTCGTTATATTGCAGAGCTCCCAATTTTGGGCTCTGCTTTTACTATTCAAATTATCGGTACTAGTATGAAAAGAGTATTTGTAGCTGGTCATAAGGGAATGGTTGGGTCTGCTATTGTTCGCCAACTATCTAAGGACCCCTCTGTAGAAGTTATTACTAAAAATCGCAATGAACTCAACTTGTTAGATACGTTATCCGTTGATGAGTTTTTTGCGGCTCACCATATTGATCAAGTTTACCTTGCGGCAGCGAAAGTCGGAGGGATTGTTGCGAACAATACCTACCCTGCTGAATTTATTTACCAAAACTTGACGATTCAAAATAATATTATTCACTCTGCACATCAACATGGTGTTCAGGACTTACTGTTCTTGGGTTCATCTTGTATCTATCCAAAGTTTGCACCACAACCGATGCGTGAAGACTCTTTATTGACGGGCACTCTAGAAGAAACCAATGAACCTTACGCAATTGCTAAGATTGCAGGTATTAAAATGTGTGAGTCTTACAACCGTCAATATGGTCGCAACTATCGTTCAGTCATGCCAACAAATCTGTATGGGGAAAATGATAACTTTCACCCACAAAACTCTCACGTGATTCCTGCGTTGTTACGACGTTTCCATGAAGCGAAATTCAATGGCGACAGTAAAGTTGTGGCGTGGGGTAGCGGCAAACCGATGCGAGAATTTTTGCACGTCGACGATATGGCAGCAGCCTCTATTTATATGATGAATCTCGCTCAGGAGGTATATCAAGAGAATACGCAAGAAATGATCACTCACATAAATGTAGGCACTGGTGTAGATTGTACTATTCGTGAGCTCGTTGAGACTGTGGCAAAAGTAATAGGCTTTGAAGGCGAAATTGAATTTGACACTACGAAACCAGACGGCACGCCTCGTAAGTTAATGGATGTTTCACGTTTGAAGTGTTTAGGTTGGGAAGCGAAGACGAGTCTAGAAGATGGTTTAACTATGACTTACCAGTGGTTCTTAGAAAATCAAGAAAATTATCGCGGTTAAAGTACCGAGGTTAGACCTAGTATAAGGACTCAAACAAAGCCCATGTTTTTAAACAAACAACGTTTCTCGGAAGTAATTGAAAGTACTCCACTAGTTTCAATTGATTTAATTATTGAGGACGAAAGTGGTCAAGTTTTACTTGGAGAACGTTTAAATCGTCCCGCTCAAGGTTTCTGGTTCGTTCCCGGCGGTCGTATTCTTAAGGGGGAAAAGCTTGAAGAAGCCTTTGCTCGTTTAACTTTAGAGGAGCTTGGATATGAATTTAAGTTCTCTCAAGCTAAACTATTGGGACCTTATACTCACCTCTATGATGACAATGTATTTGGCAATGCATTTACGACTCATTACGTCGCGATCGCTTATAAGCTTGTTGTCATTCGCTCTGAATTGAACTTACCCACGGATGTACAGCATTCCTGTTACCACTGGTATAAACAAGATGAACTGTTGACCAGTGATAAAGTACATATTCATACTAAATGGTACTTTGAAAAATAACTAAAACATCACCTAATTAAAAACAACGAGTTGACTATGCTTATTCCTGTAATTATGGCCGGCGGTTCAGGCAGCCGTTTATGGCCTCTATCTCGAGCGAAATATCCTAAGCAATTTCTAGCAGTCACAGGTGAGCAAACCATGCTTCAACAAACGGTTACTCGCATGGTTGGCTTAGAGCATAATGCTCCATTTGTTATCTGTAATGAAGAACATCGCTTCCTAGTTGCTGAACAACTTCGCCGTATTGATAGCCACCATAGTGGAATACTATTAGAGCCTGTTGGGCGTAATACTGCCCCTGCTATCGCTCTAGCAGCCAAATTTGCTCTAACTGCAAATCAAACTTCAGGTGAAGATGCATTGATGCTGGTCCTTGCTGCTGATCATGTGATTAAAGATACTCAATCTTTCCATCAATCGGTACAAGCTGCAATTCCCTATGCGCAACGTGGTGATATGGTTACATTCGGTATCAAGGCGAATGCGCCAGAAACAGGCTATGGCTACATTAAAACCGGCGATACAGTTACCGTTACGGATGAAAGTCGAGGTTTTAGCGTCGATAGTTTTGTCGAAAAGCCTGATCTCGAAACGGCAAAGCAGTATCTAGAGGATGGTAGTTACTTGTGGAACAGCGGTATGTTCTTATTCAAAGCATCGACTTACCTTGAAGAGTTGACAAAGTTCCGACCAGATATCATAAAATCATGTGAAAGTGCTTATGATAGTCATTTTGATGACCTTGACTTTATCCGTATGTCATTTGACTTGTTTTCACAGATCCCAGATGAATCAATCGATTTTGCGGTAATGGAAAAAACTGAAAAAGCGGTTGTCGTTCCAATGGACGCAGGCTGGAGTGATGTTGGTTCTTGGTCAGCGCTTTGGGAAGTGAATAACAAAGATGAACATGGTAATGCAACTCGTGGTGATGTGTTAACTGAACAAACTCGGAATAGTTATATTTATTCACAGAACAAACTCATTGCTACCGTTGGTGTTGAAAACCTCGTCGTTGTAGAGACGAAAGATGCTGTACTAGTTGCTGATAAAGATAAGGTTCAAGATGTAAAGTCGATAGTAGATCAGCTAAAACAACAAAACCGAGTGGAGTGTCAGCAACATCAAGAGGTATATCGCCCATGGGGTTCCCATGAGACGGTATCTGAGGGTGAGCGTTATCATGTGAAGCAAGTACTGGTTAAGCCAAAAGAGAAGACAGCTCTTCAAATGCACCACCATCGAGCTGAGCATTGGGTTGTTGTGTCTGGTACGGCTAAGGTAATAAAAGGTGATGAAACTTTCCTTCTAACTGAAAACCAATCAACTTATATTCCAGTGGGGACCCCGCACTCTGTAGAAAATCCGGGACAGGTGCCTTTAGAGCTTATTGAGGTTCGTTCAGGTTCATACTTAGAAGAAGACGATATTGTTCGTTTTGATACCCAAGCATCTGCGTTTGGCGGTGACTACTAACTACCTATTGAGATAGAAATGATGACAACAAAATTAAACAGTAGTGAAGTGCTTAGTACTTCAGGCGTTCAATTTGGTACTAGTGGTGCGCGAGGGCTCGTCACTCAGTTTACATCGGACGTTTGTGCCGCATTTACTCACGCATTTGTCGCGTCAATGCGTAGCAATTTTTCTTTTACCCAAATGGCTGTGGCAATTGATAATCGTCCTAGCAGCCCTGCAATGGCGAGCGCTGTAGTTCAAGCTCTTACCGATGCAGGTGTAGATGCCATTTACTACGGTGTTATACCTACCCCCGCTCTAGCGTTTACCGCAATGCAAGACAATATGCCTTGTATCATGGTGACTGGATCTCATATCCCATTTGATCGCAATGGAATTAAGTTCTATCGCCCTGATGGAGAGATCACGAAAGCAGATGAACAAGCAATCTTAACCGAGAAAGTAGACTTTAGTATTATTAATGAGCTGCCTGAGTTGACGGTTGATTTGCGCGCGTCTGAACTTTATCGAACGCGTTATACCGAATTATTTGACGCAGATTTGCTAGCAGGAAAACGTGTTGGTATTTATGAGCATTCAAGTGCCGGGAGAGATATTTACCAAGGGCTCTTTGAATCACTTGGAGCTGAAGTGATTTCGTTGGAGCGTACTGATGAATTTGTACCAATTGATACCGAAGCTGTGGCTGAGTCTGACAAAGAAAAAGCCAAAATATGGTCAAAGGAATATGACTTAGACTTCATTTTCTCAACCGATGGTGATGGTGATAGACCTTTGGTTGCTGATGAAGACGGTGAGTGGCTACGTGGAGACGTTCTAGGCTTATTATGCTCAAAAGCTCTAGAAGTGGATGCCTTAGCTATACCAGTAAGTTGTAATACGATCATTGCTAAATCTCCCGAGTTCAGCAAAGTATCTTTGACCAAAATCGGTTCACCATACGTTATAGCTGAGTTTGAAATTCTAGCTAAAAATTATAAGACGGTTGCTGGTTTTGAAGCCAATGGTGGTTACTTGTTAGGTAGTGATGTTGATATTGATAATAAAGTATTAAGAGCGTTGCCTACTCGAGATGCTGTATTGCCGGCGTTGATGCTGCTTTCATTATCTAAACGAAAAAATACAAGTATTAGAGGGCTTGTATCAGCTTTACCTTCTCGATTTAATTATAGTGACCGAATTCAAAACTTTGCGACACAAAAAAGCTTAACAATCCTAGAGGAAGGCAAAGAAAATCCTGAAGCGTTGCTTAATAGTTTAGGTATGACAAACTTGGGTGTTTCTGGTGTCGACCTTACAGATGGTCTGCGTATGTTGCTTTCAGATTCAACGATTATTCATTTAAGACCATCAGGCAATGCTCCCGAGCTTCGTTGTTACGCAGAAGCGGATGAATTCGAAGCCGCTAAGGTACTAGTATGCAATGCACTATCTGCTATTAGTCAGTTATAAGCTTTAATAATACTGAAATTTTATGTTTAAGTTAAGAAATCAAATTCAAAACTATGCTTGGGGCAGCAAAACATCCATTAGTGAGTTGTTTGGTATTGAAAACCCTACTAACGAACCGCAAGCTGAAATATGGATGGGCGCGCATTCTGGAGGTTGTTCTCGAAATGAAGAAAACGATAACCTGTTATCTGATGTCATTGTTCAGGATAAGAATGCAGTTCTAGGCTGTGCTACAGTCAACCGTTTTGGTGAATTGCCATATTTATTTAAAGTACTAGCTGCAGGTACTCCTTTATCTATCCAAGTTCATCCTAACAAACATAAATCAGAAATAGGCTTTGCTCGTGAAAACGAGCAAGGTATTCCACTTAACGATCCAACACGTAATTACAAAGACCCAAATCATAAGCCTGAGTTGGTCTACGCATTAACGCCTTACAAGGCGATGAATGGCTTCAGACCAATCGAACATATTATTCATTTGTTTAATGAAATTGCTCTTAGTGAGCTTACTCAGGAAGTTGTATTATTGGAGCAGGGGGCAAGTAACAAAGAACTAGGGCAGTTCTTTAGTTCTATTATGATGCTCAATGGGGGGCGCAAAGAGAAGGCGCTTGCACAGCTTGAAGAAGCTTATTGTAAACCTGTTGTGTCAAATATGGCTTGTGAGGCAATAGAATACAGTAAAGCATTTAAGAAACATTATGGAGGTGATATTGGCTTATTGGCGCCATTTATCCTTAATACTGTCGAACTTGAGCCGGGTGAAGCCATGTTCTTATTCGCTGAAACCCCTCATGCTTACGTGCAGGGGACGGCACTTGAGATAATGGCAAGCTCCGATAATGTGCTTCGAGCGGGTCTTACGTCGAAGCATATGGATATTCCTGAGTTGATTGATAATGTGGATTTTACACCTATCAATCCTGAAGATCTTAAGATGTCACCAATTATGAAGGAGGGTAAGCAACAATACCCAATACCTGTCGATGATTTTGGCTTTGATATCCTTCAAGCTAAGGTAGTAAAGCAAAAGCAATATGTGCGTAGTGCAGAAATTCTATTCTGTATTGATTGCAGTGTGGTTGTCAAGTCACAGAGTAAGTCAATAGAACTTTCCGCAGGTGATTCTTTATTTATACCGTATGATACTAAGGAGTATTATTACAGCGGAGAAGGAAGAATTGCTAGGGCTTATAATTGATAATCAAGCAGTCATCAATCACCAACCTAATTGGATTGACGATTGAGTGCACATAGTTGTTGAGTTAGTTTATGGGTTTTGATATTACCGACCCATTCCAAAAACAACGGTCTTAACGGTTAAGAAGAGAATCTTCAATTCCATACGCCAGTTCTGGTGCTTAATGTAGTAAATATCAAATTTATGCTTCCAAACCGCGTCTTCAACAGAGGCGCCGTATGGGTATTTTACTTGAGCTAAACCTGTTACTCCGGGTTTTACTGCATGGCGAAAGCGGTAGTATGGAATCTCTTTTT
>PJEL010001815.1_pt1 | contig 20546 bp, 20 predicted proteins | sample 1853271 | NCBI WGS metagenome assembly PJEL01 (sample SAMN08108733, study PRJNA415343) | Invertebrate metagenome, whole genome shotgun sequencing project. | host: Globobulimina | place: Sweden: Gullmar Fjord | collected 2015-08
TGACCCCTGACCTCTGAATATATCTGTTACAACAGGCTCTCCTTTTGTAAGCGTGCCTGTTTTATCAAAGACTATGGCGTTGAGCTTATGAGCGGTCTCAAGCGCTTCTGCTCCCCTTATTAATATGCCGTTCTCAGCGCCTTTGCCCGTGCCTACCATTATTGAAGTAGGGGTTGCAAGGCCGAGCGCGCAGGGGCAGGCGATTATGAGGACAGCGATGAAATTAAGGAAAGCGTATGTAAATGCAGGCGCAGGGCCGATGAAATACCAGACAGTAAATGTCAGAACAGAAATGACCATGACGACAGGAACAAAGATAGAGGCGATCTTGTCAGCCAGTCTTGCTATCGGGGGCTTTGACCCCTGCGCTTCTTGAACCATATTTATTATCTGTGCAAGCATGGTCTCTCTTCCGACCTTGGTAGCCTCAAACCTGAAGGAGCCGGTCTTGTTAATAGTTGCACCGACGACCGTATCACCTGTACTCTTTTCAACAGGTATAGACTCGCCCGATATCATGGATTCATCCACAGATGAATGGCCTTCTTTCACAATACCGTCAACAGGTATCTTCTCCCCTGGCCTTACTAAAATAATATCGCCAGGCTCCACATCCTCAATAGGGATATCTTTTGCGTCGCCATCCTTTAATATTCTTGCAGTTTTCGGCTGAAGCCCTATAAGTTTCTTGATCGCCTCAGATGTCCTGCCCTTTGCCTTTGCCTCAAAGAGCCTGCCGAGCAGGATCAGGACAATAATAGTCGCAGCGGTATCAAAATATACATGTGCTGAGTAGCCTTTGATCTCAAATACCTGCGGGAAGAATGTAGCTATAACACTGTATATGTAGGCGGCAGAGGTGCCGACCGCGATAAGTGTATTCATATTAGTAGTGCCGTGTCGAGCAGCAGCTATTGCACCGCGGTAGAACTGCCAGCCGACCCAGAACTGTACAGGGGTCTGTATGATCAGCTGTAAGAGGAAACTTGTCTGCTTTGGTATTTCAATAAGTGCGGAGAGGCCGATCCTGTCCCAGAAGACAAGAAGAAAGATGGGCAGGGTCAATGCCGCTCCTGCAGTCACTTTCTGCTTTAACTGTTGGTATACCTTCTCCCTTTCCCGCTTCTCCTTTTCAACAATATCTTCCCCCTGTTCTACCTCGATAAGGTCGTAACCGACATCTTTGAGAGCCTTTTTGAAATCTCTTATACCAGCCTGTGCAGGGTTGTACTCGACAGTAGCCTTCTCTGTGGCAAGATTAACTGATGCGGACAGCACACCATTAAGAGAGGCTAGAGCCTTCTGAACCTTATCCACACATGAGGCGCATGTCATGCCTTTGATAGGAAGGGTTATTTTGGAGGCTGAGACACCATATCCAAGATCTTTAATTGTCTTTATGAAGTCATCAGAACTTACAACAGAAGGGTCATACTGAAGGGTTGCCTTTTCTGCGGCAAGGTTTACAGCGGCTTTCTCTACCCCATCCATCTTTGAGAGGGTGGCTTCGACCCTGGAGGAGCATGAGGCGCAGGTCATGCCTGTTACAGGCAGGTCTATCCTTTTTCTTTTAGAGGGTTCTTTAGTCATGATACCTCGCTCACTACTTAGTTATCTATCTCTCTTATCTTGTTGTGGCCCATCTGCGCATAAGCATCTGCAGCGGATAACCCGGTGATAAATATTAGTGTAAGTAAAATATGTTTTATAATATTTTCTTTAATCTGTAATTATTGCTTAATTTGACTATATTTTATCCAATCAGTCATTTGCAGAACCTCCCCCTTTGGGGGGAATTCAACTTCATCCCATCCGGAATAGGTGTAGACATGCAGAGCGGCCTGCATGTCCCGCCGTGGGATCGCAGCGTTGCTTGTCCATATCAGCTTATCATCGATATAAAAAACCACTCTGTCATTGAACCAGTCAAACCTGTAAACATGCCAGTCACGTATATCAAACGATGGATCTTCCCAAAGATAAGAATTATGTGTTGGTGTCTGTTCTCCGCCTTCCACGCCTGTTGCAAGATACCAGGTGGTCATAAGGACAGAGTGGGGTTTTGCAGTAAGGAACTCAAAGTCGATCTCATCATGTGTGCCGTCAGAAAATACCTTTGCTATCTCAGAACATGTAAAAAAAGCTGCTACAGCCCCTGGCTCGCCCGAGACCTTAATCCTGGCAGAGTAGGAGCCGTAAGAAAAGTGGTCTTTGGTATAGATGAAACCTGTCGGGTATATATCGCTTTCAGATTCAGCAAGGCGCAGCCGGTTTATACCTGAAATATTTGAGACCATATCAGGATCAGCCTTGAAGTTATATAGAGTGAAGGTCGGAGCGCCCCATTTGAAGACCGACAGCTTTTCAGTTTCGAAATCTTCACTAAAAGAAACGCTCTTATCCAGTTCTGCCGATTCAGAGACAATGGTCAAGTGAGAAATAAACAAGAATATTAATAAGGTCCTTAATATATTAGTCATTACACTAAATATTAAACTGCTTAGTATTTTTTGTCCTTATAATTATAAATTTTCAATGACCTTCTTCAGTTTCCCCTGAACCTGACCTGCTATCTCTCCAAGTGATGGATTATCAACTGCCTGCATGGAGGCTATCGGATCGATCGCCGCTACCTCAATAGCTCCTCCTTCAAGTTCCTGTACGACAACATTGCAGGGCAGCATCGTGCCTATCTTGTCCTCAGCCTGCAATGCCTTATATGCAAAAGGAGGATTGCATGCCCCGAGTATCCTGTATTTTCTGAAATTTACATCAAGTTTCTTCTTTAGTGCAGCTGTGACATCGATCTCAGTGAGAATTCCGAAGCCCTCTTTCTGCAGCTCTTCAGTCACCTTTGTAATTGCTTCGTCAAATGAAACATTCAATGTCTTATTGAAATAATAGCTCATAATATTCCCTCCATATTATGTTGAATTATTTAGAATCTATTTAATGACATGATTTACCGGTTGCCTTTTTTGATGAACCTGATTTTAAACAACAAGCATGCCCGTCATCCCCTCCTTCTTTACTCTGTTTGTCATGTCTTCCGCAGCATCCGTGACCTGTAAGATGCATACCTACAAATATAATGGCAAAAAGGATGAATAGCCAATTTTCAGTTACCCATTCCATGATTAAGCCTCCTTTAATGAATGTTAATCATTATTATTATTGACCACAGAATCTCATGTTAGTGCTACTTTCTTTGTTTCAAACTCTTCTTTAGTTATCTCGCCGCCTGCATAACGTTTGTTCAATATATCAAGAGCAGTATCATGGTGATTCGATTTGGTTGTATCAACGATTGCCCATTTTATGAGGAAGCTTATCCCGACTGCTATAAAGAACCAGAAGATGATCATATAGAATCCCCCAAAACCCATGCCTAATCCGTAACCCATATGCATAACATATACCTCCTTATTCTCTTGTCTCTTTCTTATAGCTTGATACCTAATGGTATCAGGTGGTTTTCCTGAATTTTGATATCAGGCCTATGACCTCTTCGATTTTTTGGTTCCTCTTAGCAACTGAGTTACCTTTCAGTGCATTGGTAAAACAGCCCTGCAGGTGTTTATGCAGGATATTGCTCTCTACGCTCTGTATAGCTCCAATCACTGAGTGAAGCTGAGTAAGGATATCAACGCAGTACCTCTTTTCATTAATCATCTTCTGTATGCCGCGTATCTGCCCTTCAATCCGCCTTAAAGCTACCAGCTGCTCATCATGTGATGGGTGGTCCATATGGTCTTTCAATTGCCCCTCCTTCATCCTTGTCTTAATTAAAATATACCATACCCCCCCATGGTATATCAACCCATAAAAGATAAAGGGGAAACGGCTGTCTCCCCTTCATTATTAATGGCTATGTGTATTGTCCAGTGTCTTCATAAACTCCATAAGATCATGGAAATCCTTATCACTTAACTGATAACGAGGCATAGTCCAGTTAAGGCTTTTACCGGCAGGATTAACCCCTTCAGTAATCGCGCGTCTTATCAACTTGTCTGTATAGCGGGTATGTTCATCCTTTACCCCACCGTGTGAATGTTCTTCAACGGTAAGTGACTTATACCTTATGTCAGAAGGGATGGCATTACCCATCATTATGGCAACACCGCCTTTACCGGTAGAGCCATGACACGCTTTACAGCCTCCTCCATGTGCGTTCAGCCACATAGGGCCGCTTTTATAAGGAATAACTTCACCATGCTCATTGATGCCGGTATAATAGATCGTTTCTCCGTTTGATTTATACTCGGTAGCTGAACTCTCCTGAGAAGAGCTGCCCACCATATGGCCTTCTCCGGATTGCCTCATCATGCCATGTCCCATCTGGGCATATCCGTATGTAACAGCCAGCATGAGTAATAGCATACTTATAGACAATATTCGAGTCATGTAATCTCCTTTATCTCAAATAAACTCATCATATTACAAAATCCATTATCTTCCAATAGCGTAAATATAGCAATTAACTTTGAAGGAGATATGAAGATAACATGTTGTAAATATAGCAAAAATAAATTTATTATTTTTCACAATATATACATAAATTAGAACTATTCTTACGATGTAAAGGCTGTTGATTATGGATGGAATTGGGATTATCAATAGAAAAAATTTTATAATTATAAGCTTGCTCATTTTGTTGGGCGGCCTGTTATTTGGACTATCAAGCAAAACCCCTATGTTAGAGGATTCAGAGGTTACTGCTGAACTACGGATCCCGGATCTTATGAAGGTGACAGGCTTTAATTATCTTGAGGTTAGTCCGGTTGCGCCTGATTTTGACCTGGAATCCCTGGATGGAACAATGGTGGATCTTCAGGGCCTCAAGGGGAATACGGTTCTTCTTGGTTTCTGGGCCACCTGGTGAGGTTGGTGCAGGAAGGAGTTTCCTTCCCTTGAAAATCTGCACCATCATTTTAAGGATAAACCTTTTATATATTTGGCCATTGATGTTGGTGAAGAAAAAGAGACGGTCCGGGAGTTTTTTAAAAACCAGGAGGTCTCTTTCAAAAACCTCCTTGATACCGATGCTAAGGTGAGCAGAAGTTACGGGGTTAGATCTCACCCGATGAAATTTCTGATAAATTCAGAGGGAGAGCTTATAGGAGTGGCCGGCGGCTACAGGGAATGGGACACAGATGAGATGAAGGCACTAATAGAAAGATTGATTAATAATACAAAAAATTGATTATGGAAAACACTTAATTATGCATTGATAATAATTTAATCTTTAAGTTCAGATACTCCTTCCTGTATCTCCGTGACCCGGCTTCTCATAAGGGACATCTCTGAATCTGTTATCATACCGCTCTCAAGCGTATCAGCCATCTTCTGCATCTCTGAGGATACCTGCCTCATCATATTTGTGATATCGATTATCTTGCTTTTAGCCCTTCCCCTCTCAGCCTCTGCAAGCGTATTTATAGTCCTTGATATGTCATTGATCATAAAAGACATGTCATATGTCATCTCCTTCATGTTCTCCATTATCTCATGGTGTCCCATCATGAGCTCAGGCTGCATGGTCACTCCGCCTTCACTGGGCATCTTTGTGTCTCCCTTCAGCGCGTTCTTGTCGATCAGGTTCTTCTCGCCTGTTATCGGGCCGTGTTGAATATCATTGTCTATTTCTCTCATCATGTTATGATCCATCTGGGCAAGGCTGTTTGAAGCGGATAAGGCGATGATCAAGGCAGCATAGAGCAAAAGATATCTCATTATTTCCTCCGGATAATATGTTTAATATGTTCAGTCCCGTCTGATATTTATTTTACAATATTCTATCCTGAAATGATCTTTTTAAGCTCTCCCCACCAGAGCAGCTGTTTTTCAAGGAAGATCGCTCTCTCTGGAACATAAAAGTATATAACGGTAAGGAGAATAACTACCGCCAGAAAAAAAATAAACAAAATATCATTTTTGCGTTCTTCTGATGTCATCCTTTGGCCCCAAGTAGTTTCATGATCTTATAATTTTCATCTGTGTATACAGTTTTGAATTTCTCTTTAGGTTTGCCGAACCACCCGCCTATACCTGACAGGACCTTTCTCTCGTTTTCGATCCATTCATCCTCTCTGGAGAACTTTCTTAACAGGACATAAGTTGTATTATTAGACTTAAGGGCGTTCATCCAGTCATTGTAATTGTCTTCACTTATATATTTTACTCTGTTTGAGAAGCTTCGATTCCACAAAGGCGACAGGAAGAGAGGTTCAAAGGTGTATGAGATTGTCTCTCCCTCAGAAATATTGCTATTGACCCATATCCAGTGTCCGTATTCCTGCCTTGCGTTCAGGTCTATATTAAATGGTGCAAGATGGGCGATAGTTCGCTCTTTTGAGGGCAGGTCTAAAAACTTACCTATCTTTACAGGCATGACACATGGAGAGTTTGCCGTAACAAAGGTGTAGCCGGCAAGGAGCAGGGCTATTATATTTAACAGCCTTCCTTTTTTACCGAAATAGTCGAGGACAAAACCGTAGGAAAGGGCGCCGAGTGAAATGATAAATATTACATATCGGGTATTCCAGTTCCTTGGATGCAGAATAAAGGCCAATATGAGAAGCAGGATAATAAACAGCCAGCTGTGCCGCCTGTTTTTGACTGAATTGATAAAGGTAAACAAAAGGCTCGGCAGAAGGAGAATTAACCATATGGGCCCGAGTCCGCTCATCCGTGAATCATATAGGTAGTATTCAACCCTCTCCGTCCAGACATGGAACAACCCTGTTAACGGTGATGAGCTCTCTATCAGGGCGGGGGCTGGGTCTATCATCCCCTTGTACAGGCCTTTGAATATTACTTTACCGAATACTGCTATCTCCATAGGGTATACAGGGTTGCCGTACAGAGTCCAGTTCTTTATATACCAGTAGGTTCCTAATATAGCGAGTGGCAGAAAAAAATATAAAATATATGGGCTGACACTCTGCTTTATGATCCTGTCCTTCAGTGCAGGTGGAGTGGAGTATATATGCTGATGGTGCTTGATGAACTCCTGCAGCATTATTGCCGCTGAAAGTACAATAACGAATAAGGGGCCGGAGCCTTTTGAGCCGAGAAGTATGCCGCCTGCAATACCGGCAAGCAGTATAGTAGCCCCTCTTCCTGTCTCTTTTGAGGAATAAAGCGGCCTGTCGGCAAACCATGGATTTTCATACAGGAGGAAATTGATAGTTATAAGCAGGAGTACAGCAACTGCAACATCAATATAGTTAGTTGTCGCCTGAAGGATAATTATAGGAGTAAAGAAGAAGAGGCATGATGAGTAGAGGGCATGCTTCTGCTTTATCTTCAGCTTTATGGCTATGCTGTATGTAGTAATCATGCCTGCAAAGACAAATGGGAGCTGGCTCAGATTTGTGATGGTATCGCTCTTAAGAAATATGACGTTCCATAGAAAAATGAGCTCCATATTCTTCGGGAATATGTTGATAAAGGTGTCGATCATGAAGTTGGCAGGATTCTCTGTTATAGCGCCGCCCTGCATTATGTAGCCCACGATCGGCAGATGATACCAGAGAGCGTCCCATGTATATGAGGGGAAAAGGTAGCCGATGAATATGAGCCAGGCTGTCTTGGCGAGCATCAGGCCGAAGAGGAGAGAGAGAATAATGTCAGATCTGACAGCGGTGACAACTCCCCCTGTGCTGCTTTTCAGTTCTTTTAACGTTTCTTTTATAAGTGAGTCTGTTCTGTTTTTGCCAAATGCAATAAATATAACCGGCAACGATATGGAAACATTCAACAGGAAAAGAGGCGTTGCGAATAGGCTTTGAAATATAATGCCGAGAAGCATTTCTGTTGCGATTATCTGTGCGAGGCTGAGAATGAACGTGCCTATGAGCCTGTCAGAAAATGAGATGGTCTTTCTTGCGTTGAAAAGCAGTAGATACCAGGAAGAGAGCAGCAGGAAGTTAACAGCTATATATTTAAGGATATCAACACTCATTTCCCATAAGTATAATACAAGCCCGACAGTTTTGCTTTGCCGTTTTGGTCAAGGATGGTTTAAGCATATGCCCTGCAGCATATGAGATCAGTCATATGGGCGGCCGGTAAGCTTATGCATAAAGATCTCAAACCAGTTGGGATCTGTTATGTCATGGTAAGTTTTGAACTTCTCCTCAGCCTCCTGCTGCATGCCGCGCTCTTCATAGATAAGGCCGATATCATAATGTGCATACGGGTGCTTTGAATCTATCTTAAGTACTTCAAGATACTTCTTAAAAGCGTTTTCAAGATTGCCGCTTTGCCTGTGTATATATCCAAGATCATAGAGTGCGTATACATTGTCAGGATCAATTTTGATGGCCTTTTCATACTGAGTGATGGCTTTTGTATAGAGCTTCTTCTCTCTGTACACATATCCCAGATCATAATTCGCATCCGGATGTTCGGGGAATATCTCAAGCAGTCTCAGGTATGTTCTTTCTGCATTGTCAAAATCCTTCCTCTCTTTGTACATCAGCCCAAGCTGATAGTATGAGTACGCATCATCCGGATTCTTCTTTACAGCCCGGGCGTAACTCTCCATAGCATTGTCATTCTGTTTGAGCGCCTGGTAAAAGACTGCTGTAAGTGTGTGACGGTGGCTTACGGTGTAGAGGAGGGTTATCAGCAGCAGCAGGCATGTTACTGCGGTTATTAGTATTTTTTTCATGCTATCCTGAATACGGCAGGCTTAAAAAAAGAGTTATATATAAAAATAAACTCCTGAGGCTGTCGAAACGGCCTCAGGAGTTTAGAAAAAGATATCACTTAAAAATAATTTAGTGCATGTAAACAAGAGCTGCGCTGTATGTTGTTCCCTGTCCGGCATTTTTGGTCTTAAATATGCCTACTCCGGCTATATCCTGGTTGTATGTAAGGACAGCCTGCCATGTACCCTTAAGCATCTTCTTTGGTAATGTGTAAGCCAGGCCAAGACCAACATTAAGAACATCCTGTTCAAGGCTTAAGGTATCCTTGATAAGCTTATACATCTCATTGGCACCTACGCCATAACCAAAAGCTTCGGTAAGAAGTTCATCAGATGCGTCAGCATTGCCAAGCGACTTTGTCCAGTCAATACTGGCCCTTAGCTCAAAGTTCTTGGGAAGGGCATAACCTCCGCCGATAAATACCTTTAACTGGTCAGAGGGCTTAAATGCGAAGTCATCGCTTGAGTCTATACCTGAAGGGAATTCATCTATATTATTATCATTTTCAAAACGGTATTTATAGCCGACATTAAAGAGAAGATAAGCTTTCCCCAACCCTCTGCCGAACATGAGTGTTGCGGTAGTGTCATACTGTCCGTCTCCCGCGCTCAGGTGTGTGAGCGGGAAGCCATAATCATAAGCCTCAGGGATCTTTACGGTTCCCTGCAGGGACATAAGTACTCCAGTACCTAAGAGGTTGGGGCTCAGGTTATATCTTAAACCGAGGTCAATATCACCAATACCGCTCGGTCCGTCTTCATCTGCGTACAGTATTGTATCATCAGATTCAGGCTGCTTCCAGGCAAATGATGTAAATATAGTAAGTTTATCAATTAGACCGTACTCACCGTAGTAGGAAACGTCTGTAGAAAGAAATTGTGCTGAATCAACTCTTCTTACCTTGTCGCTGTTGCCATGTTCAACAGTAGAAAATAAATTTTTAGACTTATAGTGGCTAAGGGTAAGCTGATTGTATGAGTGGCCCTTAGCCTGAGTCCAGGCAGCGTAGGCGTCACCTGTGGTAAAAAAAACACCTACAAGAATAATTAAGGATAAAAGCAGAATCTTATCATGTTTCATTAAAATACCCCCCGTTTATGTAAGAATTTTGAATTATAAAAAATTTATTATTTTATTACAACCAGATAGTTAAGCTGCCACAACCTCTTCTGTATCCTTTTCAGGACGCCGTCCGGGAATTAGCAGGGACAAACGACTCCATATTACCTGAAAAATGGACAAAAAAGCAACGTAAAAATAGCCCATCTGAAAGATCATCAGGAAGGGTATCGAAACATAGATCTTATTTATAAATGCAAAATATATATTAAAGGTAAAGTAGATTCCAAGAAAAAGTTCAAAGATCACGAGAAGGCTTATATTTACCCTGTATTTTTTATTAGCCCACCGGTCCTTCTTCTCCTCTATCATATATTTAGGAGTACGTTTGAACTCTGTTTCTTTATTGAAAACAGCCTCCAATACCGCTTTTGAATTATTTACAGAAAGCCCTATTCCAAGAGACATCAGCATGGGAAGATAGAGGAGTCTTGACTTCCAGTCGCTGTATGCTTCTTTCTGTGCACTTATATAGAAGAATGATATGCCTACAGTAGCGATCAGAAGGAAAGGGGCATCGGTCACAAGCATCTGAAACCAGCCGATATTTATCCTGGCAACCATTGAAGGATACATTAATATTGAGAGTATCAGCATAAGAAGGTAGGAAAAATTATTTGTAAGGTGAAAGAATGCCTCAGCCTTCACCTTAAACGGCAGGTCACTTCTAAGGATTGCCGGAAGCAGTTTTTTTGCGGTCTGGATCGAGCCCTTTGCCCACCTGTGCTGTTGGCTTTTAAAGCCGTTTATCTCTACAGGTATCTCAGAGGGGGAGAGCTCATCTTTCAAAAAGATGAACTTCCATCCCTTCAGCTGTGCCCTGTAGCTTAGGTCAAGATCTTCGGTCAGGGTATCATGCTGCCATCCGCCTGCCGATTCTATAGCCTCTTTCTTCCATATGCCGGCTGTTCCGTTGAAGTTAAAGAATCTGCCGGACCAGTTTCTGGCGGCGTGCTCTATTACAAAGTGGCCGTCAAGCATCATGGCCTCTATACGGGAGAGAAATGAGTATGTTCTATTCAGGTATGTCCATCTGGTCTGTACCATTCCGACAGACTTGTCTGCAAAATAATGTATTGTATTCTGCAGCATCTCTTTTTGAGGAACAAAGTCAGCATCATATACTGCAATGTATTCGCCCTTAGCAGTATTAAGCCCTTCAGCAAGCGCACCGGCTTTGAAACCGTTCCGGTTCTTTCTGTGAATATAACTGATGTCAAAACCCTTTTCCCTGAATTCGTTAACGCATTTTTCAGCTATCTCAGTTGTTTCGTCTGTTGAGTCATCAAGGACTTGAATGTCCAGCAGGTCTCCGGGATAATCAATTTCGCAGGAAGCAGAGATCAATCGTCTGACCACATACATCTCATTGTAAATGGGAAGCTGGATGGTTACTCTGGGAAGGGCATCTAATTTGCCCTTAAGGACCGGCTGGTCTTTCTTGTGCCGATAATATAGATATACCATATAATAACGGTGCGACGCATAAACGAAGACCGTTATCAGCACTAAAAAATATATTATTAAGAATAAATAAAGAAGCATATTACATTAGTATTGAAAGGATTATGACAAATCAATTGTCGAAATTATAACACAGCGTATTTTATTGTATCAATTATAAGCGATTAGAAATTCTTATAATTTCATTTAAGAATTAGGAAGTTAAATGCTTATGTGTGCAATTACGCTTGATTTTTATATTTAAAGACCATATAGTTATAGCAATGGAAACAACTAATAAATCATATCTGAAGTCATCTATAAAATGGACGGCTATTTTAAAGACGCTTGCAGATGAGACCAGGCTTCAGATCATTCATGAACTTTTAAAGAGCGAAGCCTCTGTTCAGGATATATCAACAGCGCTGAATATAAAGGTCTACAACATATCGAAGCATCTTAAGATCCTCGAGTCATGCGGGCTTGTAAAGAAGAGAAAAGAGGGCACGCATCGTATATATGGTATTACGGAAAGGCTTAAGGCGCACCTTTCTGAAGACAAGCAGGTGCTTGACCTTGGATGCTGCAAGTTTCTCTTTACAGGCCTTAAGAAGTAACCATACACCTCACTCACCAGATTCTTATCAGGAATAAAACATCTATATTTTCACCCATGCCCTTCAACGTTTGCAGTTTATCTTTTAGATAGTATTCAGTTACATTAGGACTATGGCACGGTTGCGCAAAAGATACGGCATGCTTATAGACCTTGATAAATGCGTAGGGTGCTATGCATGCCAGGTGGCCTGTAAATCTGAGCACAGGGTCTCTTTCGGGGCATTCCGCTGCAGGGTGGAGACATACAGGTCGGGAAGTTTTCCTGATATACAGAAGGTCTTCATTCCAAGATTATGCAATCACTGTGACGACCCGCCATGCATTAAGACCTGTGATGAGAAGGCGCTGAAGAAGAATGCTGACGGAGTAGTGGAATTTTACAGAGAGCTCTGCATAAATTGTCATAAATGTTATGACGCATGCCCCTATAACGCAATTGATACAAACTCCGGAGAGCCGCAGAAGTGTGATTTCTGTTATGAAAGACTGAGTGCAGGCGAACTCCCCGTATGTGTAAAAAGCTGCATGGGTAAGGCCATTAAATTTGGCGACCTGAAGGACGGCCGGAGCGGAATATCAAGATCACTTAAAGAAAGCTCTCTCTATATTGTAAAGACTGAAGAGACTACAGGCCCCTCTGTTTTTTATACCAGCAGGCATGAGGCAGATTTTACCCCCCTGGTCTCCTATGAGCTGCCTGAAGAACTTTCCAATGCAAAACCCCAGCCAAAGAAGAAGGTTATGCAAACAGAAAGCAAAGTCAGCCTTGTCAACACAACAGATGCCATGTGTCCTTCAGAGTGCGGAATCTCTGTCGAGGTGCAGGACGGTGTTGCAAAGAAGATCTACGGCAATCCTCATTCACTTATCAACAACGGAACACTCTGCGCAAAAGGTGCATCAGGGCTTCAGCTAACATACTCGCCTCACAGGATAAAGACACCGCTTATAAGGGAAGGTGAAAGAGGCGACGATAAGTGGCGGGAGGCAACATGGGATGAGGCATGTGATCATATTGCAAAGAAGCTGATCAGCATCAAAAAGGAGCACGGCCCGGAGGCCGTTGTCCTTGATGTTGGAGACCTTACTGACCGTGAAGCGATGTATCGGGTCTTTCATGCTTTCGGTACTCCAAATACATTCAACCACGGAAGCATATGCGACCCTAACCGTAAGTGGGGGCAGGGTATCATGCTGGGTGATGAAAGGCCGCTGCCCGATCTTCAGAGGCCGTTTCTTATAAGAAATGAGGATAATGAGCTGAGCTTTAAAGAGGAGCATGACACAAAGCTTATGCTAAGTATAGGCTCAAACCCTTTTGTAGCCACCAGGTTTAATTACATGTCAAACGGTATTCCAGGGGCTAAAAAGGAAAATGACTGCAAATACATTGTGATCGATCCCTCACATACAAATTCTGCTTCAAAGGCTGACATATGGCTTCCTATCCTTCCTGGGGCAGATGCTGCCCTTCTTGCGGGTATTCTTTATTTTGTGATCAAAAACGATGACCCGTCAGATAAAGAAAGAAAATATATGGATCATGATTTTTTAAAGAGATATACTGTCGGGTGGGAGGACTTCAGGTATGCCTTTCTGCTTCAGTCTGAAAAGGTTGATGATGTAAATGGATATAAGTTCTTCACCCCCGAATGGACTGAGGATAAGACAGGCATAGCTGTTGAAAAGATAGAGGAGGTGGCGCATCTTCTGGGCATTACAAAGCCGGCTGCCATTGAGATAGGTATGCACGGCACAGCCCACCACACAAACGGTGATGTCACATCTATCCTTATGTCTGCGCTGTGTCTGATAACAGGCAATCTTGATGTACCCGGAGGGGTTGTCTTCATAGACTCGCAGAAGGCAAAGAAGGGCTCAAAAACAACCGGCCAGGCCTTTCTTCAGAGGGAGGTTGTCAGAAATATAGCAGGACAGGATATAACCGGCAAGCTTTCAGAACTTAACAAGGATAAATACGGAGACTATCCCGCTGCATGGAAGGGTGTTGTAACAGACCTGCCACAGAAGATAAGGGATGGTGTAAAGATCAAACATGGGCCTTTTAAGGATCATGAATATCCGATAAAGGCATTTGTAAACAGGGCGGGTAATCCTGTGATAACTGCCGGGAACACTTTGGACTGGATGGATGCGCTGACATCCAAGGATGATAACGGCGACTATATGCTTGACCTGATCGTCTTTATTGATACCCATATCAGTGTTACAGGCCGGTATGCCGACATTGTGCTGCCTGAGGCAGGCTACCTTGAGAGGATGGGTGTGAGCGATGTATATACCATGAGCCCGGAGACGGCCCTGCGTGATCAGGTGATAAAACCGCTTCATGGATCAAAGACAGACTATGAGATAATGATCGCGCTGTCTGATGCACTGATAAGAAACGGAGACAGTGATGTGAGTGCCGAGGACTTTAGCAGTCACTACAAAGATGAAGAAGGTTTTATAAATGAGATACTCAGCGAGGCACCGGGCTTCCATAATATAGGTGACCCTATTCCTTATCCTGACATTCCTGAAGGATGCATAATACTGGGTACCCCTGACAACCCGCGTGCGGTATGGGGCAGCAAGGTCATTAAGGAGGGTGAACTTCTTACAGTTGACTGGTTGAGAAAAAATAACGGCGTTGCAGTATGGCCATCCTCTTATTACAGATATAAAAGAGCGGACGGCTCCCCCTCAGGAATATATCCTAAAACATCTTCAAAGAAATTTGAGTTCAGGTTCAGTTACCTCGAAGATATTAACAGGCGTTTTGGCACAGATTTCCCCACAACATTTTACTGGTCAGAGCCGAAGTGGAACCCGAAAAGCCCGTTATATAAAGAAGAAGCGGCTGAGTATCCATTCCAGCTTATAAGCGGCCGGGTGCATCATGCTATGACAGCAACCACCATTTGTCCTTATCTTGCCGAGACCGAGACTGAATGCATGAAGCCCATGAATGACAGCTTTAAATACCAGGTTCCCGGAGGTGGTACACCTTCTGAACTTTATGCTCTGCCGGATAAAAATGATATCTCTTTCAAAAGCAAGAGTGTCTCTATACCTGTTCTTGCCTTCAATGTATCTGACGGGAAGCGCATGAGCCTGAAGACCGGAGATGTTGTGGCCCTGGAAAACCCTTTAAAAATAAGTCTTAAGGGCAAGGTATTGCTTACAGACGAGGTTATGCCGGGGGTAATAAAGACGGCATTCGGCCCGGGGGGGCAGAGAGCCTCCGGAATTGGTTTCTTCAGTAGTGTATCGGAGTATACCCCTAATATAAATGATCTTACAGACCCTGAAAATATAAGCCCGTACACCGGGATGCCGGGCTTTGGAGATATAATGGTAAAGGTGCTGAAACTATAGTATCTTCTTGACAAACAAGCCATTTTATTAATACCATGGATACTTGCTATACCACGCAAATTAATATTTCTGCAAACTTCCAGAGGACTGAATATTGATCAAATTCATCAATGTTAACAAGTGGTTTAACGATCATCATGTGATAAAGAATGTGAATCTGGAGATATCACGTGGCGAGGTCGTTGTAATCTGCGGCCCAAGCGGGGCTGGCAAGAGCACTCTTCTACGGACGATCAACAGGCTTGAAAAGATTAATGAAGGCGACATTGTTGTTGATGGTTTTCATATGTCGGACTCCTCAATAAATATTACCGCCATAAGAGCTGAAGTGGGCATGGTATTTCAGCATTTCAACCTTTATCCGCACATGACCGCGATAAAAAACATAATGCTTGCTCCTATGAAGGTCAGAAAGCTCAGCAGGAAAGAGGCTGAGGAGAGAGCTATTAAGCTGCTTGAGAAGGTCGGACTGGCACATAAACGCGACTGCTATCCCATCCAGCTTTCCGGTGGAGAGCAGCAGAGGGTTGCCATTGCGAGAAGTCTTGCCATGGAGCCAAAGATCATGCTCTTTGATGAGCCGACCTCGGCACTTGACCCTGAACTCATCAATGAGGTGCTGGATGTAATGATAAACCTTGCTGAGGAGGGGATGACAATGGTGGTGGTAAGCCATGAGATGGCATTTGCGCAGCAGGTAGCAAACCGTGTCGTATTTATGGATAACGGTGAGATTGTAGAGGTAGGGGTACCGCCTAATATCTTTGTGGAGCCCCAGCATGAGCGTACGAAGGCCTTTATGAGCAATGTTCTGCATATGCCTGTATTCTGTTATAACGACGATAAAGAAGACATGAATGCGGAGGGATAGAAGATTTTTGAGCTGAAATACGAGTTTGACTGGAGTATCCCGTTCACTGAACCCTATCTGCAGTGGTTGATTCTAGGGATCAAGATAACCCTTCTTTTTGCAGTTGTCACAACTATCACATCTTTCTGCCTCGGTACAGTTATTGCGATCATGCGGCTTTCCAGGTCCAGGGTGCTGAGGTTCACAAGTAAGGTCTACGTCGAGATTACCCGTAATATTCCCGGACTCTTCTGGCTTCTATTCTTTTACTTTCTTTTTCCGGAGATACTTCCATTTGGGTGGGGTGCAAAGCTTAACGCCTATATACACTACCCCATTGTAGCAGGGATATTAGGGCTTACCGTTGACAACGCTTCTTACGTCTCTGACATACTTATCAGCGGGAGACGTGCGATACCGGATACACAGAGAGAGGTTGCCATATCTACAGGGCTTAACCGGATACAGCAGTATCTTTTTGTGCTTCTTCCCCAGATGTACAGGGCTGTGCTTCCCCCGCTCGGCACAAGGATGATACATAACTTTAAGAACACCTCCCTATGCATGGCGATATCCGCGCCTGAACTTACATGGGCGACACAGCAGGTAGAGTCGATTACATTCAGGGGGCTTGAAGCCACAACAATAGCCACCCTCTTCTACCTTGTTCTCTCGATGATGATGGTGAGCATCATCATATTGCTTGAGAAATACTATAAGATCGATATCTCCAGCATGGCGCATACAAAAGGCTGACATAGTTTTAGATCATGAATATACTGGAACAATTCGAGAACTGGAAATTTTATCTTTTAGGTTCATACCCTAACGGTGATCTTGGAGGCCTTGCGTTAAATGTTCTGCTTGCCCTCACAACCCTATCAATAAGCTTTTTCCTCGGGATATTTTTCGGCTATGGCAGGCTGTCACGCAGAAAGTATGTGAAGATACCATGCATTGCCTATGTAGACACAATAAGGTCGATCCCGCTTATAATGATACTTTTCTGGTTCTACTTTTTCATACCTTACGTCCTGGGAGCGAACATATCTCTTTTCTGGAGCGCTGTCATAGCCCTTTCCTTTTATGCCTCGGCGTATCAGGCAGAGATAGTGAGGGCGGGAATCCTTGCAGTTCCCAAAGGACAGCTTGAGGCTGGCCTTTCAACCGGGATGTCGAGATACCAGTCTATGGGGTTTGTTGTACTGCCACAGGCCTTCAGGATGATGATACCTTCCTTTGTCAGCTTCTTCATATCGCTTTTCAAAGACACAGCGATCGTTTATATAGTCGGGATCCTCGAGCTTACACAGGCGGGCATCATAGTTAGTCAGCGGCATCCGGACAGGATGTATGCTGCATACGCATTCATGGCGATAGGGTTCTGGACTATCTCCTACGGCATGTCGCATGTAGCACGAACTCTTGAGAAGAGGATTGGAACACTTGACTATGAATCTGTAAGGCCAGATGTTACTAGAGATGAGTATATGCTTTTACCGACAGAAGAGGATACAGTCAGCACTCATGTGGATGAGAAGCCGCGTTAGCTTTATCCGAATTACCCCGCCCCCTTTTTCATTTCCGAAACATGCTCAATTTGACATTACATCTACCGTTAAAGTAAATTAGGTCTTCGCGGGGTGGAGCAGTCTGGTAGCTCGTCGGGCTCATAACCCGAAGGTCGCAGGTTCAAATCCTGTCCCCGCTACCAATAACTATCAAGGACTTACGGTTCTCCGTGAGTCCTTTTTTTTGCGAAAAGACGGGTTTTTCTAACGGAATTATAAGAATTGTCCAGTAACCCCGTCTTCCTAACAGCCTAGTTAAAATATCTACTAATTAATGATTGTGAGCAGGTGAAAACTTCTTGACAACAAACAACATCTCTGGTAAAAATACAAACCACCCGCATTACACTGCATCCTTACATTAATTGACACATAATACTTAATAACCGTTTAAAGGAGAAGAAATGCACAGAAAAAAAATCGTCATCAGGCTGCTTTTGGTAATTATCACTTTCCTCAGTATCTCATTCTTGATTTCCGACGGAGCATATGCGGCTCTGGGAGATACCACACGTGTAAGCGTTGACTCAGCAGGCGGTCAGGCTGACGGCGGTAGTTTTTATGCTGCCATCTCATCGGACGGAAGGTATGTGGCGTTTCAGTCTGATGCCACCGACCTTGTGGCAAACGATAATAACTCCCAATCTGATATCTTTGTACATGATACACAAACAGACACAACTGTAATAGTAAGTGTTGACTCTGCGGGCACATACGGCAGAGATAGGAGCTACTCACCCTCCATCTCAACAGACGGAAGGTTTGTAACATATTATTCCTGGGCAGCCAACCTTGTGACAGGAGATGATAACGGCGTTTATGATGTCTTTCTCCATGACAGGGATACTGATGAGAACGGGACATTTGATGAAGCAGGCAATATCTTAACAACACGTGTAAGTGTGGTTGATACAACAGGCGCTCAGGCAACCGGCGGTGACAGTAAAGAGCCCTCCGTCTCATCCGATGGAAGGTATGTGGCATTTCAATCCGAAGCAACCAACCTCGTTACTGGAGATAATAATGGAGCCAGTGATATATTTATCCATGACACCCAGACAGATGCAACCGTCCGTGTAAGCATAGACTCTTCAGGCTCACAGGGTACCGGTGGCTACAGCTCTAATCCATCAGTCTCATCAGGCGGAAGATATGTTGCATTTCAATCCACTGCAACCAGCCTTGTTGCGGGAGATAATAACGGCAACAGTGACATATTTCTCCATGACAGGGATACCGATAATAATGGAACATTTGATGAAGCAGGCAATATCTCTACCACACGTGTAAGTGTGGTAGATACTACAGGCGATGAGGGTACCGGAGGCCATAGCTACAATGCCTCCCTCTCACCGAACGGCAGGCATGTTGCTTTTGAGTCCGACGCCACCAATCTTGTCACAGGAGATAGCAACGGCAACAGAGATATATTTGTCCATGACTCCCAGGCAGGCACAACTATACGTGTAAGCGTAGTAGATACATCAGGTGCCCAAAGTGAAGGCGATAGTGATAGTGCTTTCATCTCATCAGACGGCAGGTATATTGCATTTGATTCCGGCGCTGAAAACCTTGTGACAGACGATGATAATAGCATGTGGGATATATTTGTCCATGACTCCCTGACAGGCACAACCACACGTGTAAGCGTAGACTCCGCAGGTGTCCAGAGTACCGGACACAGCTACTACCCTGCAATTTCATCAGACGGAAGATTTATTGCATTTGAATCAGAGGCCGAAGATCTTGTGACAGATGATGATAATGGATTCAGTGATATATTTGTCCATGAATTTCTTGAAGCGGTAATTGCAGCGGCTGAAGCTGAAGATGTTACCTGTTTTATAGCAACAGCAGCATACGGCAGCCACATGGAACCTGATGTAAAGCTTCTCAGGAAATTCAGGGATGATCATTTACTGACCAATTACCTTGGTAAGGCTTTTGTGAAGTTCTACTACATATACTCTCCACCAATGGCTGACTTTATTGCAGAGCATGAGACATTAAGGGCTGCAACAAGATACGCCCTTGCTCCATTGGTGTATTCTGTTAAGTATCCTGCATTGCCGTTAATGTTTGGTTTTGCAGCTGTTGGAATTATAATTTACAGGAGAAGGCAAAAGACTGATTAGAAGTCAGCCGTTAATAATCTATACAGCAGGGGAGGGCTTAATGCCCTCCCTTTTTTTTGTTTGATTTCTTCTAACCGTTTTCTAACGAAAACTTTTGGACACATTAAAGCCAGGCATTGAATCTAACTTCTGTGCCTGCTTCTTATGGAGTCCCTTCTGTGTTACAGAACATTAAATTATGCTCACTAACAGGATTGGCCAGTTTATCTTCTTTGAGTCAGTAGATAGCAATAGACAAAAAAAGGGGCCCTGCACTGCAGGGCCCCTAAAGTAACCAACTTTAAATTACTGAATGGCGAATCTTACTCCTACATAGAAGTTATGGCTGCCATACTCCGCATCGCCTGTTACGCCTTCAATATCAAATTCAGGGTCGGATGTTGCCATATACCTGTAGCCGCAGTCAATGGTAGTCTGGTCATTGAGAGCATAACCAGCGCCTACTCCGACCTGATAAGCAAAAACAGAATCATCAGCATCGTTATCACCGTCATCATCTTCAAGCTTTACATTGGCAAACCCTATTCCACCGCTTATGAAAGGGGTTACAGGCGCATCCATGGGGATATCATAGTAGCCGTTGATCAGGAAGCTCAACACATTAATATCATCACTACCATCAGATCCCTCTATTTTGTCTACATTTGCATTTTGGTATCCAATCTCGCCTTCAACACGTACATTATTGCCAAGGTCCATACCCACAGCTCCG
>PJEL010001816.1_pt1 | contig 20533 bp, 18 predicted proteins | sample 1853271 | NCBI WGS metagenome assembly PJEL01 (sample SAMN08108733, study PRJNA415343) | Invertebrate metagenome, whole genome shotgun sequencing project. | host: Globobulimina | place: Sweden: Gullmar Fjord | collected 2015-08
CCACCTTGATATAGCTTTCTCTTAAAAGCATACGCCAGCAATTACTGAGTTCCTTCACTTCGTTCAGGACGAGAGCCATGCTCTCGAATTTCCCCACCATAAGCCTCCTTTTTCCCCACCATAAGCCTCCTTTTTCCCCACACAACCCTCTGTTCCGCTTTTGTAGGAGAAACAAAACCTAAACGAATTAACGTTAAAATTCAGGAGTTTCTACCACACTACAGGGGCCTCTGCGTAACTCCAGTTACTAAGTGTGTATATATTCGAGTTTGGGCTTTTCCTTTCCACAAAAGCACCTTTTACCGATCGCCTTCTTGTGTTTTCATCTTCCACTATAAAGACAACTTGTGCGTAGTTTCCTTCTATTTCTGGTCCTAAGTTACACTTGATGGTTATCATGGCATTAGCAGAGTTCCTCGATTGGGGTCGCGAGTGAAAATAATCTGACTACCTACGGTGTACTTGGTTTGTTCTGGTTCAAAACACAGTAGGTATAGGCATCCGCATGCCTCAGGAATGGCGAAGTCTACCAACTTGTTATTCGTATTATATCTTTAAAGTTAGGGTTCGTCTCACTGCTGATAAAGAGCTGTGCTTTCAATATGTTTTGTTGATCCTGCGACTTTCCGTTGTTAGTGGTTACTGCCATTAGCTCCTGTTCGGTGTTGTCTTCTTTGATTTCTTCTAAATCTGAATCCGCCGCACGGAGGGATGAAGCCCCTAACAAAAAGGGGGAAGACAAGCGCATCCATGTGCTGCTTTTTGTTACTATGTTATTTCTCATGATGCTTTTCTTATCTCGTTCTCAACACCTTTGTCTATGTGGTGTAGGGTATTACCGAAGATAAAGGTTGCTTTTAAATGCCAAAAAGCGGTTTCCTAGATTTCCTAGGAAACCGCCTCTTGGGGTTAATTTATTATAAGTGCAATCAATATACCTGCTTCTTTATGTTGTTGTTGAAGGTGGTAGTGTTGGTTCGAGCGTTGGCTCTATTGTGGTATCGTCTTGGTCTTCTTCGGCTACCCGGTAGATAGCATAAATAGCAGCACTTGATACTCCTAAAACAACAATTGGAATGAGCGCCCAAGTGTGGTACTTCCATTTATTAGCTATTTCGGAAGAGCGAGTCCTCATCATAACTAATCCCGCACTACCGCAAGAGAATAGCATGATTAAACCTAACCCCATAACTGACGCTATATCACCATTTTCATTTTCATCGATCGAGAAGCGGCAGATAAGGTAGACGGCAGTACCAAATAGGAGTGTGATAGCCAATATGGAACTAACAAAGCAGAAGTCTCCTCGTATTTTCCCCAATGAAAGAGGTGGGTTGTCCATCTTGTAAAGGTGGTAGACTCCGTCTTTGACTAACCAGTAAGATGTGATGAGCGCGCTTATACCGCCAATTGGATATGATTTTCTCCATTTTACATCATAGCCGTATTTTGCTATTAGCATGGCGGTTACGAAAACCAATGCGGGAATGAGTGCAATTGTACCCATTATCAATAGTTTCCTAATAGCAAAATCGCACAAGTTAGGACAGCAGGAAAGAAATGCACAAGAGGCACTACAGCATGCGCATTTAAGTTTATCATAGAAATTGGAATCTGTTGCCAATTGGATTTCTACCCGCTGTATGCTTTGTACAAATTCATCCAGTGCTATTGTATCGGATAAGGCATTACCATAACTATCCATAAGGGAACGGATAGCAAAAGCATCTATTAGGCATTTCCCTGAATCGCTCATTTCTCTCCTTATAAAGGCACTTTTTTCCATTTCTCTTCTTTATTACCTGTGCTCTTACCTTTCAATACAAAGGCAATACCCACAAGGGTCGAATGTCCTTTTATACTCATTTGTTTCGATAGGTTACACGTTATACGTATCGTAGCTTTCTTGAATTCCGTACTTTTATGAGGGTTAAAAGCAATATAGCTACTTACAGTATGTTCGAGTTGTACTATTTCAAAGCATTGCGGAATGCTTTTGTTTATCTCCCTTCCCATTCTTGTCAGTTATTACAAGGTCTACAAGCCAATTACGCGTATCATTTTTAACGGTAGGGTCTCTTTTGTCAGTGATAAAGAGCCGTGCTTTCAATTCGTCCTGTTTGTCTTCTTCTTTCACAACCCCTTTGCCAGTAGCAGTTATTTTCATTAACTCTTTCTCGGTAATGCCTTCGGTATCCGCTGCACGGAGGGATGAAGCCCCTAACAAAAAGGCCAAAGATAAGCGCATCCATGTGCTGCTTTTTGTTACTATGTTATTTTTCATGATGCTTTTCTTATCTCGCCCTCAACACCTTTGTCTGTGTGGTGTAGGGTATTATCTAAGATACAGGTTGCTTTTCGGGGTTAATCTATTGCACGTACAATCAACACACTAGCCTTTTATCTTGTCACAGGCGGTGGAGTTGGTTCACTTGTGGGCTCGTCCAGAGTTATTGGATGTAGTGTTGGGTCGAATGTTGGGTCGAGTGTTGGATTAATTGTGGAATCGTCTTGAACTTCTTCAGCCACCCAATAGATACCGTAACTAGCACTGCTTAATATCCCCGCAACAACTATTGCAATGAGTATGTAGGTGACGTACTTCCATTTATTGGCTATTGAAGAGTAATGAGTTTCCTTCGCTGCCCATACTGCATAGATACAGGAGGCTAACATGAGTAAACTTAAGCCGGTGACTGCCCCTACATCGCTGTCTTCTTCGTCCTCCCTGTCGGCTACCCGATGGATAGCATAAATAGCAGGAATTAATACTCCTAAAACAACAATTGCAATGAGCGCGTAGGTGACGTACTTCCATTTATTGGCTCTTTCGGAAGAGCGAGTCCTCATCAAAGCTAATACTGCACTGCCGCAAGAGAATAGCGTGATTAAACCTAACCCCATAACTGCCGCTATATCACCGCGTTCATCTTCATTTTCATCGATAGAGAAGCGGCAGATAAGGTAGACCGCAGTGCCATATAGGAGTGTGATAGCCAATATGGTGCTAACAAAGCAGAAGTCCCCTCGTATTTTCCCCAATGAAAGAGGGGGGGTGTCCATCTTGTAAAGGTGGAAGACTCCGCCTTTGATTAACAAGTAAGATGTGATGAGCGCGCTTATACCGCCAATTGGGTATGATTTTCTCCATTTTGCATCATAGCCGTATTTTGCTATTAGCATGGCGATTACGAAAACCAATGGGGGAATGAGTGCAATTGCACCCACTATCAATAGTTTCCTAATAGCAATACCACAGCAAGGCTCCTTCTCACAACACGCAAAATCGCACAAGTTAGGGCAGCAGCAAAGGGATGCACAAGACACACTACAGCATGCGCATTTAAGTTTATCACAGAAATTGGAACCTGTTGCCAATGAAACGAATTGGATTTCTACCCGCTGTATGCTTTGTACAAATTCATCCAGTGCTATTGTATCGGATAAGGCATTACCATAACTATCCATAAGGGAACGGATAACAAAAGCATCTATTGGGCATTTCCCTGAATCGCTCATTTCTCTCTTTATAAAGGTACCTTTTTTCCATTCCTGCTCTTCATCACCTATGCTCTCACCTTTCAATACAAAGACAATATCCACTTGGGTCAAATATCCCTTTATACTCATTTGTTGCGATAGGTTACACTTTATACGTATCACAGTTCTCCTGAATTCCCTTTCATGAGGGTTAAAAGTAATATAGCTACTTACAGTATATTCGGTTTGTCCTATTTCAAAGCATTGCAGAATGTTTTTGCCTATCTCCTTCCCATCCTTGTCAGTGATTACAAGGTCTACAAGCCAATTACGCGTATCATTTTTAACGGTAGGGTCTCTTTTGTCAGTGATAAAGAGCCGTGCTTTCACAACCCTTTCGCTATGAGTTATTGTCATTAACTCCTGCTCGGTGTTGCCTGGTTTGGTTTCTTTTAAATCTAAATCCGCTGCACAGAGTGAAGAAGCCCCTAACAAAAAGGCCAAAGATAAGCGCATCCATGTGCTGCTTTTTACTATTATATTACTTTCCATAATCATATATTTATTCCCCTAATCGCTACTCATCAGGTGAGAAGTATAGGAATGACCAAAGATAGAGAAACTTTTTATAAAACCAAAAAAACATTGCATTACGTGCCTTAAATAAGCTTTCCTTCTACCAAAATGAGGGCGATTATCTTTCCAAAGTGCTTCGCTTATACCCTTTCCTATGATAATAGTTTCAGAGGCACAAAGTGAGAGGTGGTGCCTAGCAGAGAAGGGCGAATTCCAAATAACCAGCCAGCCCCTGTGTTGTTCAGGGAAGAAGGAAGTAATAGAGGAGGCATGTGCGTAGGCATTTACGAAGCTTTTGCACTCTGCAAAAGCAACAGCAGGGCAAAAAGCAATCGAGCACGCGGGACTCTTATCTTTGTGAATAGGATGGTTAAAAGGCTCTTGAGAGTCTTTTCCTATGGAGGAATAATCACTACGAATGGCGCGGGAACCTTTATTTCAAAGCTAATCAGGAGGCATATTTTGCAAAAAACAACCTAGCGACTAAACTTGGGCCCTTTTATGGTTAAAATACGATTACAACGTAGAGGGCGCACGCATGCACCTTTCTACTCACTGGTTGTGGCTGACAGCAAAGCACCACGGGACGGGCGCTTCCTGGAGAAAGTTGGCACCTATAACCCGATGAGATCTCAGAGTGCACTTCACCTCGTACCTGATAAAATTTTATATTGGATTGAAAAAGGTGCCCAACCCACGGAGACTGCCCGTACCTTCCTCTCTGCAGCAGGCATCATGTTGCTGAAGCACCTCAAGGAGGGCGTTACTAAGGGAGCTATCACAAAGAAGACCGCCCATGGCCGCTTCTCTGATTGGAAGAAGGTTGTGGAGGAGCGCAAGAAACCCAAGTTCGCCATCACCACCTCTGTGGCATTAGAGTCTATCATCGATGTTCTTCAGGAGAGCACTACCCCTTTTATTCCCAAAATTAAGAAGGATAAAAAGCGCCCTGCCAAGGTAAAAGCTGCAAAGAAGAATAACAAGAAAGAGACCGCCTCAGTAAAGAAGAAAGAAAAGGCGACAAAGCCTGTACCTACTAAGAAAGTCAAGGTGGTGGTGAAAGAAGAGGAAGCCAAGGATTCTACTACTAAGAATAACAAGAAAGAGACCGCCTCAGTAAAGAAGAAAGAAAAGGCGGCAGAGCCTGCACCTACTAAGAAAGTCAAGGTGGTGGCAAAAGAAGAGGAAGCCAAGGATTCTACTACTAAGAATAACGAAGAGCATGTCACGGAGTAAAAAACGTCGCTGCCTTTTTGTGGGTGTGGAAACCACCTTCCTTGGAATAGCATGCAAAGAAAGATCTTCCCTATAACGTCCAAACCCCCAAACCCTACCCTCTACCTATTATATATAAACCTGATTAGCAAATTATGAGTGAAGCAAAAAAGAAAGATACATTTTCAGATTCCTTAGGATTCATACTCGCCGCTATCGCCGCTGCCGTCGGCCTTAGCAACATATGGCGTTTCTCCGCGGAAGCAGCCCAAAATGGAGGCGGTATTTACGTCCTTTGCTACCTTATCTGCATCGTACTGGTGGGTTATCCGCTCGTCCTCGCAGAACTTGCCCTAGGGCGATCCAAACAGAAAGGGGTCTATGAATGCTACCAAAACCAAGGCTCTTGGGAATGGGTTGGTCTTGCTGGTATAACCATCTGCTTCCTTATCTTCTGCTTTTACAACGTAGTTGCTGGATGGGTACTAGGCTACCTGTGGAACCTATTAACAGGAAGGCTCTTCGTGTCGACGGAAAAAGAACACTTCGTGGAGTTCTACTCTGCTATTAGGTCAAACTGGCAAGGTAACCTCATATGGACATTCATCATGATGGTGAGTGCCATCTTCATCAACCAGGCGGGTGTCAGCGGCGGTATAGAGCAGTGCGCTAAAATCCTTATGCCTATCTTTATCGTCATGATGGTAGGGCTCATCGGCTACTCCATCACATTGGAAGGGGCTGGTCGAGGGCTCTATTTCTACCTCTGGCCTTCGCTCAGTAACTTTAGCTTACAGGGGTTCGCTTTCGCACTAAGCCAATCCTTCATGTCATTAAGCATCGGCATGGGTGCCCTCGTCACCTACGGATCCTTTGTCAATAAAAAGGATAACCTCTACTTCTCATCGTTTGCTATCGTCGCGGGGGATACTTTGGTAGCCGTCCTTGCAGGCTTCTTCCTCTTCGCCTTCCTCGGCCACGAACAGGTAGACTTCGACGCCATGCATGATGGCGACAATGCACTCATAGGTCCTGGGCTGGCTTTCATCACCCTCCCCCTCATCTTCAGCAAGCTAGGTTATTTCGTAGGGCCCATCCTAGCGGGTTCTTTCTTCCTCTTACTCATATTCGCCGCCATCACCTCATCTATATCGCTATTAGCGGCACCTGCTAAATATATGGAAAGCAAGTACAAAATGGGAAACAAAAAGGCACTATGGATTTTGGGGTTGGGATCTTTTGCTATCAGCATCGTGTGCATCCTTTCGGACTCCGATATAGAAAGCCTTTTCTCGGTTATGCCGCACCCTGAGTATAATTTCCACGACTTCTTTATGGATTTTGTCATCCGCATCTTGACACCGCTCGCCACCTTCTTCTTCTCTCTTTTCATCGCGATGAAGTGGAAAATGAGCAGCCTCTTCAAAGAAGCAGAGCAAGGAGGGAAGCTAAACAAGCGCCTCATCCCCTACATCGAAGTGACCATCCGCTACATTACTCCCCTCTTTGTCGGTATTAGCTTTTTGACTTCCTTGTGGCAACTTACTTACGACTTGTGCGGGTAGTGCTGCTAGGCAGCAGTAGGCAGAGACTTCGCTCATTGTAGTTCTATGCTCGTTTTGAACGTTGATACTCCGAGGGTTCTTTTCCTAAAGGCGAAAAACTATAATAGCTAATGCACGCGGCCATATCCAGATCCTTCTTATAATAAGTGGGCACTCAAAGAAAAAGTGTAAGCTAGATGTACTTCGTTACCCCTACGCAAGGCTTATAAATAACCTATAAAGACCCTTGTAATGCGTTTCAGGCTCCTGGTGAGATAAAATTTTCAAAGAAAATGCAATTCTTTTTAGTGGCTTACCCCAAACCTTGCAATACCTGTCAAGCAAAGAAGGTCATCCTGTGTTGCAAAGACTTCGACAAGGTATGCTATAGTGCTGAAAAATCATGCAATAAAGGCCAGCGTTCACTCTTAACTTACTTTGGCGTAGTTAAAACGGCGCTTCGGCTATGAAAATTGAATAGTGCAGGGGTAACTACTTCGTTGGTTCCCCATAGTTTTTCTCATAGCGGAGAGTGTGCGGACTCTTTTTCCCAGAAGGACGAAAATGCTGACATGCTAATTTTAAACGGAGAAAAAACATCGCTCATCCTATTGATTGTAGGTATTCCTACCTACTTCAGCTCCTAGGTTTATGGATATTTGGAAATCTAAAGAGTATTCCTTAGCATTATGTTCCTTTCCTTTGTGTTATGATTATGGATTAAGGATAGGAGGGTTTAGTAAGCACATGTTTACTAAACAAGCCCTTTGGCAGGTAGTGACGATTGCAAACAGCTACTCTGATCCAGAGGCTAGCCAACAGATACGGAGAGACCCATGTACACTTGGGTCTCCGTATTTTTTTGAGCATCTACCTTACCACCAGTGTGCGATTTATAGCCGCAGGTCAGGGCTATTCTCACAAAGTCCGCCAGCGGTGGCTTTGGACTAAAAAGACTGCCCACCTCCCTTTTAGATTATCAAAACTTGCTGGTCCATGGGAAGTTGCTTAAAATGCCCCCCGTCCGACCCTAGAAAAGGAGTCCACTAAGCCTCAAATAGCCCTTAGTACGGCCCAGCACCTTATGCAAAATAAAACCATTAGGCACTTCTTACTTGTTGCCATTCCACTGCTAGCCCTCCTCATATTCTATCAATGGCGTAGTCGCCGAGCAAACGCTCTGCCAACCAGAGGGGAAGCTGCAACCTTCCAACAGATAGAAGACGCGGACAAAAACCAAGGGCTACTACCAGAAGATGACGACGAGGCTATCATAGATGACCTTGAGGAGGTGCAAGACTGGTATGAGGATTTGGAAGCCCTCGCCAACCTCCCAAGAGCATCGGCTACTCCCTTTTGGAAGCACTTTCTTACCTTCCTGGCTGGCGGTTGTATCGTTTTTTTCGTGGGGGCCTTCTATCAGGGATGGTTCCCTAGCCTTTCCCTTTGGCTGAACGGAGGAGTTGACAACACTGGAGAAGATGACGACACTAAGGAAAAGCAACATCAAAACCAAAACGAGATTGACAACGAGTTCGATACTATTAAGGTTGAGGATGAGGAAAAAGAGCTAGAAGAGGCCCTAAAAAGGGCAGACCCTGACATTGCAAAAGTTCACCAACATCTCCGCCTTATCTATCTCTTCTATAAATGGAAAGAGGCCAAAGAGCCCAGTGAAGAGCCAAAGCAAGCATTCGAAAAATCTCTTAAAAAGGTCCGTTTCCTGGGAACTCGAGTATCGCTCCCTGCCTTAGAAGGCATCATCACAGAAAGAGAACAGCAGCAGCTAGCCGCCGCCATAGCAATGATAAACCTCCTAAACGAGTTCGAAAAAGAATATCAGGCAGATCTTAAAGATAACTCCTACCAAGCCTTCTATCCTGAAACCTACACCGAGCATCGCCAAACCCAAAAAGAGACGATCAAGGCTTTCTTTACAGCTGTTAATGAAATGTTCCAGCAAGGTCTTCAGCGTAAAGACGTCACCCTTATAGGGAAGGGGCTGCAAGTCACCGCTGTGGATGGATTATGGCAAGCAGCAGAAGCCTACATAGGCACCCAACCCAACATGCAATCCCACGCCGACATGGTGCAGGCGCTCAATGAACAGATGCAAAAGGTAGCAGGAGCAGTGTGTCCTGATGACGCTCCAGACTCCAGCATCATCTTTAAATACCTATATGGCAAAGAAAGGAAAGCGACATTTAAGGCTCGCTGCCAAAGGTATCAGAGAGACCTCACCTTCCTCAAAGGAGCAGAACAAATAGGGTTTCCAACAATAACAAAACTGAGCGCCTCCTGTATAAAGGCCCTAACAGGAAACATCGATGCTGCGATCAAGGGACTAATGCAGAAGCAAAAAGAGGAACCACCAGAACAAAAAGAAAACATCGATGAAAAACAAGAAGAAGACCCCAAAAATGAAGAAAAATACACCGTCCCTGACGAAGCCCAAAAGGAAACCTGGTCGAACGAGGAACTGCAACGATTTGACAGAGCGAAGCAAGCCTTTACCTTGATGAAGGACCACTTACGTGCTTTAAATTTAACATCTACAAAAGCGAAATGGGACTCCTATATGAAAGAGAAAGGATTAGAAGAGAAAGTAAAAACCTACATAGCAAGCCTAAATATAGACACAGACCCACCCCCACAGCCTATCCCAAGTAGCTTATTGCCCCTTTTTGTAGAAAAAAAACCCACCATCACTGCGAAAAACATCCAAGATCCCTTCATCAAAGAGATAGCTACCAGGCTCTCCGAAGCCTTCAAGATGCCCGATGCCATAGGTGAACACAAAGTATGCTATATACTTATGGCCTACTGCGATCTGCTCCAGTACTACCGTGACAACGAGGAGGTAAGCGAATACATCTCCCTCTCTGATGGGAGGACTTTAAATCCACAAAACCTCGAAGAGGTGATAGGCGCCATCTTTGACAACCTTGATAAAAATTCTTGGCTTGGACGGCAAGGAGAACGCTTCTTCGTCCAAGGGGCGCAGTGGGCAGAGACCGATCCCAGGGCTAGGAAACTCGTGAAAGACTTTAGCGCCAGCCAGACACTTGTAAAATTCAAAAGAGCCTTTGCCGACAAATTCTTTTTCACAGAAACCATCAGATTATCGAAGATTCCCTTCACCAACCCTACGCAAAGCAGCGAACGAGACCGTGTAATCGTTATCGTCGGCAATAAAGATGTAAAACGTGCCGAAATCATCCGCTACCTAGCAGGCCGTAAGGAGGAAAAAAAAGCGGCAAGCCAAGAAGGCAAAGAGCGTGTAATGGTCTCAATCCCCATGGACGTACCAGAGCAAGATAACAATACCACCCACAAAGTAATCCTCACCTATCCCCCTACTTTTAAGGATACGCTAGCGAACAACATAAGGCTTGTCCATGCTTTGGAGGCATACAAAAAGGTGCAAGTGGTTTTCTACCTCGCTGACAATCAAGCAGCGTCCATATTAAAAACGTTATTGAGGAGGTTGAGTGTCTCCGCAGCCCAACCACCAAAATTAGATGAATTCTTGAAGCGCCTTAAACACTTCGTAAACCAATCAAAAGAAGGTGTTGCCTGCTTATTTAACTTAGAAGGGGGCAATAGCGAAAAGGTAAAGCTTGCAATTAACAACATCCTCAGTGCTAACGCTGGTAATAATGATGCCGAACAAAAGGATGCCGCTGACATACCACAGGATAAAGCCATCAAAACATCCGAGCCAATATGGAACAAACTCCTCCAAAATAGCTTTGTCGATGGGTCAAAGGCTGGTTTCAGACCCTTTATTACTGGCGCTGTACAAGGAGAGGTATATAACAAAGTGTTAGGACACCTAGATAACATCACCAACTATGCCAAAGGTGACTATAATCTTGCCATCTATAAACTTCAGGTACTCCAGACCTTCATCGACTTTTTAAGAGAAGAAAAAGTCCAAAAGGAGCTGATAAATGCTATTAAGAAGGAATATGAGAAAGCTAAAAACAAAATAAAAACAGATTGGATGTATGCCCTACAACAAATAAGGATAGAACAAAAAAGCGAGGATGGTATGCAAGGAGGAACACAAGATAAATATAATCTTTTCTGCGAAGCATACGCCAACCACCAATCATTCTTCACCGACCACCTTTATCCAGAACGCTACAGCGATAGAGATGAAGAGGTTGTAACTTCCTTTAAAGTGGAAAATGAGTTCCGCAGAAAGGAAAAAGAGGAAATTAAGCAAGAGAACATCCAAGATAAAAGCCCAAGAAATTTAAAAAACCAAGCTGATTCTAACAATAAAAGCGGCTGTATATTAATGTAGTCCCCTCAAAAACTTTGTCACAACGCCACCTTTAGGGCGCTATTCTCCTTGCGAGTAGCCTTTTCCTCCTGCCAATGGGCTTACAAGCTATATATTGGGGGACGTTTACAACCCTCTTGATTATATGATAGCCCATCCACTGCCCTCTCCTTTTGCTGTGATTCCCTTTATATTGCTACTCACCCTCGTAGCGGTAGGGCCGCTCTTCTTCCCGCACTTTTGGCATCGCCACTACGCTTGGATTGCCCCTGCCTTCGGTGTCAGCGTCCTCGTATACTATGGTGTCATCGTCGGAGATAAGGTTGCTTGCGTGGAGACCGTGGTGGAATACCTGCAGTTCATTATCTTCATCGGAGCGCTTTTCATCGTCTCTGGGAGCGTCTTGATTCGCTTTAAGATGAAAGCCACACCGCTGGTGAATCTGGGGGTCCTGCTATCAGGAAGTACCATCGCCAACCTCATCGGGACGACAGGCGCCTCCATGCTGCTCATCCGTCCTTTCATGGCCTTGAATAAGGGGAGGCTGCAACCCTTCCATGTTATCTTCTTCATCTTCATGGTGAGCAATGTAGGAGGGGTCCTGCTCCCTATCGGCGACATGCCACTCTTTATCGGCTTCTTACGTGGGGTGCCCTTCTTTTGGACGCTGGTGCACTGCTTCTTACCTTGGGTCGTTGTCATCGCCTCTTTAGGAGGTGTTTTCTTTTTCATGGATAGCAAAATTCCACTCGTAGAAAGCGCAACGCAAGATGGGAAAGGGAGTATCGAAGTCAAAGGGAAGGGACAGCTGCTTTTCTTTGGCGTCATCATAGGGGCTATTTTCTGCGACCCCAGCAGGATTGGCTGGCTACCCAAAGTGGTGTGGCATGGCCATACCTTCTCTTTTGTGCGGGAGGTGATTTTGCTCTCGGTGATGGGCGTAAGCTACCGCTTTGCCGATAAGGAGGCGATGGCGGAGAATAAGTTTTCGTTCGAACCCCTGAAGGAGGTCCTCTTCATCTTCATGGGCATCTTTGGGACGATGCTCCCCGCTCTGGTTATCATCCGCAACTTGGCGATGCACTACAGGTCCTGGCTTACCCCTTCTCTTTTCTACTGGTCGACAGGACCGCTTTCCGCTTTTCTAGATAACGCCCCTGCTTTCTTAGCAAGCCTGACCGCAGGGATGGGAACTGTGGATATGGATGTCAACAACCCTCTGGACGTAGCACTATACGCCACTAGCGTAGGTGTGAAAAGCTTGCGTGCCATTGCCTTAGCCTCGGTTTTCTTTGGGGCGATGACCTATATCGGCAATGGGCCGAACTTTATGGTCAAGGCTATCGCCGAAGAAAAAGGGGTGGAGATGCCCTCTTTCGGTGGTTATGTGTGGTATTACTCGCTACCCTTTCTGGCGCCCGTGCTCCTTTTGGAGTGGCTTCTTTTCATTTACTTGGGCTGATTGTAAGAGAGGAAGGGGTTTTTAGCAAGGCCATTTTTATCATTGGCACTGAATAGGTAACATTGGACCCCTGAGTAAAACCAGCTACATCATTATGAAAGTCACTAACAGAATACCTCTTGAAATAAAAGTCGTCAACAAGGGCCCCCATCCGTTGCCATGCTATAAAAGCAGAGGCTCCGCAGGGATGGACCTCTACGCATGTTTGTCCGCACCATTGCAACTTGCCCCAGGGCAAATAGAACTACTAGGGACAGGCATCCACATTGCTATCCCTGAAGGTTGGGAGGGACAGGTTCGCACCCGCAGTGGCTTGGGCATCAAAAAAGGGGTCATCGTCGTCAATACACCAGGGACCATCGATGCTGATTATCGTGGTGAGGTGAAGGTAGGCCTCATTAACCTATCATCAGTACCCTATACCATCGAAGATGGCGACAGGATAGCCCAGCTTATTATCTCTCCATGTGAGCGGGTGGCTTGGAAAGAAGTAGAAGCCTTAGAGGAGACAGAAAGAGGCAGGGGTGGCTTTGGAAGCACAGGCCAAAAGGGATAGACATATCCAAACCTATAAATACTAGTCCCCTCCTCTTAGTCAACTTAAAAAGGCATATTATCCTCTCCAGTTTGCGTTCCTTCCCCTGCTTTGGGTGCTGTCGGCTTCTGCGGCATAGGCCTGTTGAGGGGGCTCGCTTCCCCTTCAGGAGGTAGTTCGGTAGGCGTACTTGCTTCTTGGGGAGCAACCTCTTGGTTGACCCTATTGCCCAGGTAAGGACGCAACACACGGCCATTAATCTCCGTAAAGTATCGGCGATTACCCTGGGCATCATCATAAGAACGTGTGCTAATAGACCCCTCCACATAAATCTCCTGCCCCTTCTGAATGCACTTCTCTGCCATCCTAGCCAAATCCCCCCACAGGACGATATTGTGCCATTCGGTCTTGGTTTGTAATTGACCCTCCCTGTCCTTGTAACTCTGGCTAGTAGCAAGCGGGAAGGCCGCTTTAACGTTGTTAGTGAAGTCCCTAATTTCAGGGTCCTTACCCACATTTCCGATGAGGATTACTTTATTGATTCCATTTGATGCCATGATGTTATAAACTTTTCTGCCGCAAGGCTAGCGAGTTTTTTTAAATTATCAATAAAAAGGAGGCAAGACATCACTATGGAGAGGTTTCCCCATTCCTTTCAGTAGCATTTGGGAACAACGCTTCCAGCAACTATTCTCGGGTATCTCCATTTTCCTTTTAAAGCCCTAATAGGTACCTCATTATAATAGCTTTGGTAGTCGCTTTCATGAACTAGAAAGGTATAGTGGCGTAGATATGCAAAAATTTTCCTAAAATTGGCCGCTAAAGGAGTATTATTATGTGGGGTAAAGTATTAGGAGTATTATTAATGTGTGGGCTATGTGCCGCAGCTGTAGTGGTAGGCCCTATGGTTTATGAAAATGTAAAGAAAGCCGCCGCAGAGGAGGAAAAACCAACAACGGAAACTTCGTCACAAGAAACACCAAAGGAAGAGGACCCCAAGCCCACAGAGGATAAAGAAAAGACAGAGGAGACAACAGAAGGCGGAGGAAAACCAGAGGCAGCGAAGGAGGATAGCACCGAATCTGTCGAGAAAGACGCATCCGAAAAAGGAGAAGGTAAATCAGAGACACCAAAGGAAGACAACACAGAACCTGTCAAGGATAAGGAAAAGAAAGACGCAGCAGCACAGGGAAGCGGAAAAACCGAAAACCCAAAAGAGGACAGCAACCAATCTACAGAGGATAGCGAAAAGGAGAAGAAAGACGCAGCAGCACAGGGAAGTGGAAAAGCCGATGTCAAGAAAGAAGATGACAAAAAAGAAAAAGCACCACAAAATACAGCTGCCGCCGATTCTATTTCTGAAGAAGCCAGCGTCAATTAACGTGCAAATAAAATCCCTATCCAGATATCCCTGAAGTGTTGATAGGCCCGCTTACCTTTACCCCTAGCGCCGAATTCCTTTTCACGGCCTTCCATTTTTCGCCCTCAATCGTGCGGACAAATTCCCAGCACCTCCTCTATCTGTAGAAGTCGGTATTTTCATCTTTCGAGTGTAAAGGGTTTCCTTTATATTTCGACCATGAAACGTTCAGCGTTCCGAGGCCCTTTTATTGCTTTCATTGTGACTTTTTTAGCACCTTGCCTCTGTGGAAAGAGGTACACCAGACTTCCCTTTTAGTATACCGAAAAGCACAGGAAGGAAAACGCCCTCCGTTACCTTTGGGAGACCCATGTGTATGAATGACAGACAGATAAACAAGCTCTTGGCCACCATCCTCGTCATCCTAGGGGTATGTCTCTTTTATCTTACCAGCACGCTACCTTCCAACAGCACAGCAGCAGCAACCCCAACAGCAAAGGCAAAAGATGAAAGGCGTCCCCGCTTTCCACGAAAGGTCCAGCAAGCAGATGAAAAAACCGAGGAAGCAAGCAACAACTACACGGGACTCTTCTTCTTTGCAGTGGCTGTCGCCGTCATTATCCTTTTCTGGATATACAAAGAAAGCAGGGTTGACCCTAGCCCGCAAAATCCCCCTTTAGAACGTGGTGCCAACGGTAAGGAAGGAAATAACAATACGCACGAGAACCAGCACTCCGCACAGGGAGCGTCAGGACAACCAAAAAACCATGAAGATAACCAACAAGAAGAGAACAAAAACGCAGAGCATAACCCAGGACAATGGCTAAACCTTAGTCATCGCCCCTTACAAACAAATCCCCGACCAACAACGCCACAAGGCAAAAATGGAGGTAACAAGGATAAGGAACTGCTCAAAAAGTCACAAACTAACCTACGAGGACATCCACCACATAAACACGACCAAGCCCTTGAAAAAGCGAAAGGACAACTCACAAGACTCACTACCTATATCACCGATGAATTATACAAAAGCACACTAGATCGTTCATGGACGCTGGATGGAAATACCAAAGGAGAGTATGATGCTGCAGCGAAAACCTATAAGTATACAGGAGATAAAAACATGGCCAAAAACCTTATTAGGACGCTTTATGACCTTGAAAGGCCGAGGAAAAAACCGCTCACAGGAGAGTTTCGGGGTGTGTATAATGCTACATCCGATGCTATGCCTGGTCATTTTGATTGGTGGATATTCCTCAACCCTCGCAGATCGGATAGGGTTGCGAAGAAAGTGTACGCCGTCCATGAAGCCCAGATAAAAGCACTTAAAACCTATAAGATTATTATTAAGGATATCTTTAGTGAGAGGGAGCAACAAAAATACCAAGCTTATAATGGGGAAAAATACCAGGACTTGCTCCAAAGAGCGCAACGCACCATCGCAGACGTGTTTATCAAAGAACACTGGGATACGACTAACGGAGGGAGGCTAAAGAAGAGCTTCCCATACTGGAACCTAGATCGCATCCTGAAGATGGTGCACGGCCTCCTTATATGGGACAAAGCATATTACAAGATGATTAACCACATTGTCCAGCTGATGGTCTTGAGTGCGAAAGCAAATCACAACGATTACCTCATCTATAACCCTGACGTTTAGCACCCGCAATGTTATGAGCCCTTCGTGACCGCGAACACCTATCACAGTCACGATATTTCTTTGTGAGGATGAGCAAAGCTTAAAATCTATATCGTCACCGTTGGCTACCACTTGATTACCACTAAAAACGCAAGGTGATGGCGGTAGAAATCGTATTCACGGGGGACCCTACAGCGACAACCATATCCTCGGCGTAAGAAAGCGTTAAAAAGTTGCCAGCGCACATAACGGCTGCCTAGCCAACGGTAGGAAGCTTGGTAAAAGATCACCACAGAGTTTCTTTGATACCGTATAGTTCTCTGACATTAGGTTCAGTAACCCTGTGCACCGATGAACTGCCGCTTGTCTTGCCAAAAGCTACGTATATTGGACCCTATGAAAACAGCATCCTTATTGCCAGGGGAAACCCACCTCCTCAAACTTGATAGAGGAGAGAAACTCTTAGAAAGCATCCTTGCCTATGTCGAAAAGAGCGGAATCACCGCAGGTAAGGTCAGCGGAATAGGCGCTTTATCTGTCGCCAAGGTGGCTTTCTTCGACCCCAAAGAGAAGGCTTACCATGAATCCACCTTTCATGACGTCGAGTTAGTCTCCTGCCAGGGTAACATTAGCATCAAAGGTGACACAAGAGAACCTGTCGCCCACCTCCATGTTGGCCTTTCTGATAGTAATGGAACGATGTACGGCGGCCACCTTAACAAAGGAAGCATCGTATCGGTTACTGCTGAAATCCTGATAACCACCTATAGAGGTGCCATCCTCCGCAGCTTTGACCCAGCGGTGGGCCTCTGCTTGATTGACACCACTAGCGAGAAAAGCATAGACTAGGTGCAGGAACATTAACGAATGACTATGGTGTATACAACCCAGGTCTATAGACCGTCGCCCTCGTGCCTTTTGCAATAAGGCCCATGACTACAATCAGGTGGATTCACCCTTGCTTAAACCACGATTTAAAGAAAAAGGGCATTTTGCAATCTCCCTCGCAACCATGGAGAGAAACCGCTTCCAACATAAGCAGCCCATCTCCGATTGGCAAGCAGCAGCCTTTTATATGGCTATCACCACCTTCTCAGGAGGCCTTATCCTCGCTAAGATGAACTACCACATAGACAATAGTTACCATCTCTTCACCCTAATCGCCGCCATCTTTGCCATCGCCTACCTATGTTTCCTCTTCGATATCCTCTTCCCCGATCACAGCAACTGCACGTCTCCACCCTCACCCATAAAGCCCTGGATGGTCATGAGACCAACTTCTTACCAGAGTACTACCCTAGAGAAAATCTCCCTTGGAATAGTGTCTCCCACCTTGTCCACATGCGGGGGTCCTCCGCCCATAAAGTGCACACCACCCTCGTCACCTACCACGCATCGGCACTTGTGGTAGTTGCTACTATCAAGATATTTGACCCCACAAAACCTACCAACCAACATGAAAAGCAAGCGGCCTATTGTCTCCTCACAGCTGCCCTTGGTGGGTTGGCTGTCGCCACCTTTGAAGTCTACGTTTCCCTTGCGTTCTCCTATATGTACAACCTTCTCTTTACTTTCCTGCATGTGGTGGGTACCCTCCTCTACACCGTCATTGGAGGCTTTTCCGTCGCCTACTATAATCATTTCAACTCATGGAGTACCCTGCTCTTTGCTATTGTGGTCCTGGGTGTTTTCGGTCATATTATGAACAGAATCTACCGTTACCAATATGTCGATGAAGAAAAGAGCCCTAACGAAGTTCATCGCATAAGTTGCATCAACATCGCCATCGAAATGGTGGCACTGGTACCTGCCGCCACCGCCATGTGCCTACTTGCCTATCAGTTTGGTGGCGGAAAAGTGTGATGAAAATCACAACTAAAAGCTAAAATAACTTTTCAGGAACCATGATAAAGACAACGGGAAGGTATGGTGGTGTCCTGCCTGTAACATGCAAAGAGAGAACCAAAGCGAGGACTTCAAAGCCTTCCTCCGCCTTTCACTAGGTGACCGAGAAGGCATTACGTGCTAAAAGTGCAAAAGTAACAACATACTACAAGTCTTGGCCCTCTTAGCTTGGCTATAATTTTTTATCTCCCTTCTCCAAAGCACCCTGTAACTGCACGTTCCTACCAGGTAAAGCAAGCCGTGCACCATTACTTTCAATGATTTTAATGATTTTCAAAAAGACATCTTGCTGCACGTTTCGGTACTTTTCCCAATCGGTAGTTTTCGTAAATGTGTATACGTTGATATTTAGTGAATAAGGACCAAAGGCAGTGAAATGCACCAAAAGGGTCTGCTTTTGATCTATATCAGGATGTTCTTGTAACATGCTACGAATCTGTGCCGTTACAGGTGCCAATACAGAAGCATCAGCATAACGTATTCCTATCGTTTCTTTAATTCTACGGTTGGTCATCCTACTGGCATTGACTACACTAATAGAAGAGAAAGCGCTATTCGGTACATAAAGGGGACGTTTATCAAAGGTACGGATACAAGTAGAGCGCCACCCAATTTTCTCTATTGAGCCTTCTATTTCTTTATCTGATGAATAAATCCAATCCCCTTCTTTAAAAAAACGATCGAAATAAATGAGCACCCCGCCAAAATAGTTCGCTAAGATAGGTTGCAGTGCAATACCAACCACGATGGCAGAACCACCACCAAAGGCCAAAATACCTGATATTGGAATCCCTAGGATAGGCAATGTAACAAGCGTAACGGTGACAAACATGACTACACGAAGCACTTTCCCAGCAACATCTATGGTCGTTTTACCTGGATGCTTTTTGGTTAAGCGTCCCATTAACAACTGCTCTTCAAATAGTTGGATAAATTGAATAAGAAACCAGGCGAGGAGTAGTAAGATAACAATTGTATTCACTTTGGTGACAATGCTCACGACAGTGGAGGAGATACTCAAGTTTATGGTTGAAAGGTTAAAAAGAATATATAGAGTTTCTATGCCTACAAGCACCCTAAGGGGCCAGTAAATAGCCTTTATAAAAGTATAGCTTAAGAAGTGCTCATTATGAACCAACTTCTCCGTGAGTTTCCCATAGATGGTTCTCATAAAATTGTTGAGTATAAAGGCTCCAATGATGATAGCGATATAGGTCCCGATGAAAAACAACGTAGCTGTGACGGGAATGCCTACGAGGGATAGTGTCATAAAGAAGGTGGCAAGTATCGTGAGCAACCCTAATGACTTGCTAATAGACTTTGTAAGTCCTTCATATGCCTTTTTATCAACTAGGGGACCTACGAGTAGGTATTTTTCGATAAGTTTGATAAACCGAAGCATCATCCACCCTGCGGCCCACAAGACGGCTATATCGATGAATTGAGGGGGAAGCACTATAAAGTGTAATCGTGATTTTAAGATGTATACAAAGGAGATAAAGAGATTAATAGAAATAAAAGCCATCAGTGCAGTGTAGAAAAGCTCAGATAAGACTTGTACGAACAAATGTTTCTCACGGAGGAGTTTGTTTTCGAGTTTGTAGTAGGTAAACCATAAAACGAATAAGAGTATGGTAAAACCCAGTACACCTACGGGCGTGTTCCAGCCTTGTGCTTGCAAGAAACCCTGAAACTGTTCTACGTAGTTTTTGATAGCGGTGAATAGGATGTACATGATGCAGTGTAGACTAATTTCAGCTTAAGATATGCCCCTGTAAAGACTGATTTGTGAGCACTAAATTTTCATACCCAAGCTTTTGCGAGCCTATGATGTACTTTTGAGAGCCAGCGCAGCTTTGGCATAAATAGGATACCCTACGGATACATATTTATGCGGCAAAGGTAAGGGATTCATTTTAATTTATCGAAAAAAGGTGCTTAAAGCTTAGGGCTGTTTCCTTTGCGCAACTGCTAGGTTATATGACAACGTATTTATAGCGGTATGTTTGTCGACGTTTCCATCTATGTTCTTCCACATGGCCAGTGCTTTTTTGTAATATGTGATGGCTTGCTCATAATCGCCTAACTTATCATAGTTTATCCCTAGGTTAGCTAGGGAAGTGGCAATAGTAGGGTGGTTGAGTTCCTCACCATATGTTTCTTTAAGCATTGCAAGAGCCTGTCGCCCGTATATAATGGCTTGCCTATAATTTAAATTTAGCTGCTGATAGAGAGAATTGAGGTTTATCAAAGGAGTAGCAATATCAGGGTGATGGGTCTGTTCTCCATATACTTTTTTGTACATATCCATTGCTTGCTGGTAGTAGCTGATGGCCTTCTCCCTATCACCTTGTGTGTTGTGAATGCCTCCCAAGTTATTTAACAGAACGGCAATCGTCGGGTGGCAGGCTTTTTTTAGTTACTGGTTACGGGTTCATGGTTACTGGTTTTTTAGGGCTTCTTTGGGATTGGTAGCTACAAAATGGGTGAAGATAATAAAAAACTCAATGATGTTGGGTCTCCACA
>PJEL010001817.1_pt1 | contig 20525 bp, 12 predicted proteins | sample 1853271 | NCBI WGS metagenome assembly PJEL01 (sample SAMN08108733, study PRJNA415343) | Invertebrate metagenome, whole genome shotgun sequencing project. | host: Globobulimina | place: Sweden: Gullmar Fjord | collected 2015-08
CCAGTTGACCCAGTTGATCCGGTTGATCCGGTTGATCCAGATCCAGTAGATCCAGTAGATCCAGTAGATCCAGTAGATCCAGTAGATCCAGTAGATCCAGTAGATCCAGTAAATCCTGTAGATCCAGTAGATCCAGTACAAGAGGACGATAAAACGAATAAAGGCAATGCCTGGGGACAAGACAAAGAAGAAGGTGAGACAGGACTTGCTCGGGGACAGGATAAGCAAGATGACGGCGATGATAAAGACAGCCATGGAAAAGCGTATGGCCTGGACAAAGAAGAAGATGAGACAGGACTTGCCCGGGGGCAGGGTAAACAGGATGGTGACAATGAAACACCTGTCACAGAAACGGAACCTCCAGTCGAGGATCCGACTGACCCGGAAATTCCTGTTGCAGAAAATGAACTTCCTATCGATGAAGCGACCGATCCTGATACACTCGTCGAAGAAACAGAACCACCAGTTGAGGAGCCGACTGATACAGTAATAGAGGACGAAAAAGGCGACAAAGCAAATAAAGGCAATGCCTGGGGGCAGGACAAAGAGGAGGATGAGACAGGGCTTGCTCGGGGGCAGAATAAACAGGATGATGATAAAGACAACCAGGGAAAAGCGTATGGCCTAGACAAAGAAGAAGATGAGACAGGACTTGCTCGTGGACAGGAAAATGAGAATAGTGATAATGGTGATGGGCTGTCTGAGGATCAAGCACTTAATGACACCGATTCACAGATATCAGATGAGGCGGACAATTTTTTCGTCTTTTCAGATAGCGGCAATGAAAACGGTAGTGTTGGTTGGACAGACGCAGTTGAATCAGATGATTTTCAAGCTGGCACTGGTATGGAAGGAACCGCGGAACAACAAGGAAATGGTAATAGTTGGCTGGATGAGGTAGAAAGTGGGCAAGCTACCGAAGGCGAAGACTCGAGCCAGGATGAGGAAGGACTTCCTGACGTGGTTGGTGACAATACTGGATTAGAGGACGATGACCTTATGGGAGACGATGGAATTGATAATGGAAACTGGGGCTGATGAGAGGTTAAAACCATCATGACAACACAGATACTGAATGAAGATTTTGAGAAACCGTTTTCCCTCTTAAAAGGGCTGATGTCCCTGCCGAAAAATCTCTCTGACACTCTGGATCTCGTCATTGCCACGGTCATGATCAATATTCTGGCGCTCGCTTTACCGCTTACCTTGATGCAGACCTACGACAGAATTATCCCTAATAAGGCTCTAGGGTCCTTGCTCTGGCTTGTAGTTGGCTGTTTGACAGCTATGATATTTGAATTTGCGGTTAGGGTGTGTCGCTCTTTAATCAGTGGCTGGATGGCTGCGCGTTTCGAACACCAACTCAGCTGCAGCGTGGTGAATAAACTTTTATCGAGCAGCTTGGAGGATTATGAAAAATTCTCTGTCGGCACTCATATGGATCGCTTAAACTCGATCTACACTTTAAGGCGTTTTTATGCAGGCCAGTTATTCCAGGTTTTGCTGGATTTACCTTTTTCAATTATTTTCCTTTCTGTCATCTGGTTTTTGGGAAAAGGGTTGGTGTTGGTTCCGATCTTGAGTATTCTACTTCTCTTTATTGTTTTTTTTATATCAAAAATTGGCTATCAGATCAGCAGTACCCGACAGGTAAAGGTTAATGAACAACGGTTTGATTTCATTCTTAAATTGTTGAGTCGAATCCATATGGTTAAATCCATGACCATGGAAGAGCAGATGCTCAGGCAACATGAGAAACTGCAGGAAGATACAGCTGATGCAGCTATGAAAGTTGATAAGTGGAATATGCTCCCTACCAACATTGGGTCTTTTTTTTCTCAGATTAACATTTTTGGAGTGATCATTCTGGGCTCGCTGTATGTCGTTGAGGGTACGCTTACACTTGGGATCGTAACCGCCTGTAGTATAATGAGCTCGAGAGCTATTCAACCCATGCAGAGCGCCATCGCGTTCTGGTTGAAATTTACTGAAGCAAAGATCGCCAAATCGCGGTTACAAGAAATTGCTGATTTGAAATTGGAAAGCACAGCCGAATTAAGTCAGATTCCAGGAGAAATTGATGGTGCTGTAACAGTCAAAGATCTTTCATTTCGAAACAGACAGACCAGTTCCTTGACATTAAACAGGGTCTCTTTTTCCATCAATGCGAGAGAAATCGCCGGGATGTCAGCTGATAATCCCTCGGACATCACCAGTTTTCTTTTATTATTGACCGGTAAAATGAATCCGGATAGTGGCGCTGTTTTTATTGATGATTTCAATATGCGGGATTGGGACTTTTCCAACCTGAAAGGTAAGATCGAGTACCTTCCCAGACAAGGGTCTCTGTTTAAAGGAACCATTCTGGAAAACATTACTCTGTTTGACCCACTTCGCACTTTTGCTGCTTCAGGAACAGCTCGATTGCTGGGGATCGACGAAGATGTTGCAAAACTTCCAATGGGTTATCAGACACAGATCAGTCATCAAACAACGTTTCTCTCCAGTGGATTAGTCCAGCGGATTTCAATCGCAAGAGCACTTGCTATAAGGCCCAGGATATTGTTAATCGATCGTACTGATGATCTAATGGATTCCCATAGTGAAGAAATTTTTTATTTACTACTAAAACGGTTGAAGGGAAAATGTACCATTTTTCTGGTCTCATCCTCACCGAAAATGAACACACTGGTCGAAAAAACAATCCATCTTTCCAACGGTCAATTGGATATTCAGGCAAGTTAATCAGCAAATTTAAAGACATTAAATCACCTTTCTATTCAGAAATAACCGGAGAAATCATTGGATCCATCCAAAACATCCACACCTGTTTTAGAGCCCCAGGCAGATGAGCCTGCGGAACATCAACGGTTTCGAGGCATCAAGCATCAGACAAATTACCTTCAGTGCCTGATTCCGCTACTGGATTCACTAAATTGGACAGGAAATGAAAGGGATTTGGTAGAGGCCTTACCGGTGGACACAGATTCTATGGATCGTGACGGCTTTTTAACCACCATGGCAAACCTGAATTATGGACCCCGGGTGATCAACACCAGATTGAACCGGTTCGATTTACGTTTGCTTCCCTGTCTGTATATTCCAAAAATGGGTTCACCGATGGTTATTATTCGGGGTCTGACCGACGGCTATATGGTTTTTGACGGAGATACCGGTAGATTTAGAACACTTCCAATTACAAATCAAGCTGGAACAATCATCTATTTCAAACCTGCAGAGAAGACTTCCTCAACTTTGCTTCAGCCTCAAAAATACTGGTTTTGGAAAGTCATCAGCCGATTTAAAAATCTATTGGTCTTAGCTGCATTATTAACACTGGTTTTGACCTTGTTTTCATTCATCACACCACTGTTCATCATGGCCATCTACGATCAGGTGTTGACATCGGAAACTGGCGAGATGCTGACATACCTGGGTATCGGAATCCTGATTTTTGTTTTCGGAGATATTGGTTTTCGCTTGATCCGCTCGTACCTTTTCAGCTTCATCAGTGTTCGCTTAGGTAATATCGCCGGAAACGAAATCCTGAGGAGAATACTATACCTGCCTGCAGAGTACACTGAATCTACTTCTACGGGGTCTCAACTTTCAAGAATCAAGGATTTTGACTCCATTCAAGGATTTTTCAGTGGGCAACCCATTCTAGCCCTGTATGATTTGCCGTTTACACTGCTACTGATTATCGGACTCGTGGGTATTGGTGGAAACCTGGCCTTGGTTCCAATAACGTCTGTTTTACTATTTATTGTTTTTTTCGGGGTCACACGGCCTTTCATGCAAAGAGCTGTTGAAGAGGCTTCCACCGCTGGCTCAAAGCGTCACGAATTTTTCATCGATTTTCTGACCAGTTATCGAGCGGTCAAGCTTTCCGGAAATCCCGTACTCTGGAACCAGAGATTCCGAGAAATATCCTCTGATGCTGTGATGAAGTCTTATGCAATCGTTCGAATAACCGCTGTCATTAACACCGGAACCCAATTTCTGGTCACAGCAACCGGCCTGGCAACAATGACTGTTGGAATATTCAAGGTGCTAAATAACGAGATGAGTTCAGGTGCATTGATGGCATCCATTCTATTGGTGTGGCGAGTCCTGGCTCCTCTAAGAAGTGGCTTCGGCGTGCTGAATCAAGTCGGAAAAATTCAACGAAGTGTCGGCCAAATCGATCGCCTGATGAATATGAAACTTGAAAAAACACATGAAAGTAAGCAGGTGTTCAAGAAGCAGATCGAGGGTTCAGTCAAGTTCTCTCAGGTTTCGATGCGATATTCGGCAGACTCAAATCCCGCACTGCTTGGCGTCAATTTTCAAGTAAACAAGGGAGAAATCTTAGCCATCACTGGACCAGACGGAACAGGGAAAACCACTATTCTGAAATTACTGATGGGTCTTTTTCAGCCCCAATCCGGCCAAGTGGTAATTGGTAATATGAATGTCCGCCAGTTGGATCCAATCATTTTGCGTCACAGCATTTCGTATGCTTCCCAGAATAACGAGTTTTTCGATGGAACCGTGGCTGAAAACCTGCTGCTAGCAAAACCTGAAGCAACTGACCATGAACTACAGAAAGCAGCAGAAGTAGCAGGTATCCTGGAAGATATTGAAAAAATGGAAAACACCTTTGAAACGGTCATAAAGGCCAGAACGACGACATTAGATCGCTCATTTATAAAAAGGCTCGGTCTGGCCCAGATGTTTTTACGGCATTCCTCACTCTACTTGATTGATGAACCGGAAAGAGGGCTGGATAAACAAAGGCTCAAAGTTATTTTAGATGAAGTGGAAAAACGCAAGGATAGCGCTACTTTCATCATTGTTTCCAAAAACAGGGATGTGTTGCAAAAGGCCGATCAAATCCTCTGGTTGGAGAACAACCGAGTCAAAATGTACGGAAGTGCCGGAGACGTCTTAAAGAGTTTAGATAACCAGCAGCTTATTGTAAATTGAAAGGCAAAGATGAATATTACAAATTTCATAGACAAAATAGTTGAGAAGATCGATCGCAGACAACCTAAGCATTTGTCCAAATCGGTCCTCCTGGAGGAAACTGGTAGTACATGGATCATTCGCGCCTCCCTTATGTTCTTCTGTTTCACATTGGTTCTTTTCCTTGTTTGGAGTACTGTGACACGCTTGGATGAAGTCGCAATCGCTCAGGGAACAATGATCCCTTCCAGCCAAGTTCGGAAGATCCAGCATTCGCTCGGTGGGGTGGTCGAGCGCATCTTGATTGAAGATGGTATGTTTGTTGAGGATGGCCAAACAGTTATCTGGTTAAATTCTTCGGAATATACAGCTCGGCTGGATGTTAAGGAGATTCAGAGAAAAGCACTGGATGCCAGAAAGAAACGCCTGGGGTTTTATGTGTCTCAAATAGAAAAAAATATTAAGGACTTCAATATAAAAAAAATCAGCTTAACAACCTATCATAGAAAAATCCTGAGAAGCCTAAGAAACTTTGAAAAGATCGAGAGTAAAATTCTTAGCAGCCAGATCGAACAGCTGAAAAACAATTTAGGTGTGCTGGCAGCCCAGGAGGAAAAGCTGGTCGCACAGAGAGCGTCATTGGAAAAAGAGCTGGCAGCCAGAAATATTTTAGTACTCAAGGGCGAAGCAGACAAAGTATCTCTACTGAATCTCCGAAGACAGCGCAAAAATGTAGTCAATGAACTCTCCCAAATTCCGTTGAAGTGCTACAAACTCTTCGTTGACAATCAAAAAAATTCTTTGTCAGAAATATCCAAAATCGATAATGAGCTGGCTCAGATAAACAAATTAATCACCAACCTGAAAGAGAACCTCCACAACGCCAGAATTAAAGTTCCTGTCAGCGGAATCGTGCACAATCTGACCGTGCAAACCAAAGGTGAAGTGATCCCAGCTGGAAAAACAATTTTTGAAATTGTTCCCATCGGAAAAAAGCTGATCGCAGAGATCAAAATCTCACCCAAGGATATCGGTCACACATCTGTTGACCAAAAAGCAGTCTTGAAATTTACTGCCTATGATATTTCCACTTATGGAGCCCTGGACGGCACTATTGTGAGGATATCGCCAACAACCTTTCTGGATGGTAGAGGTGTGCCCTATTACAAAGGAATGATAAAGTTGAATAAGGGGTATCTGGGGGACAATCCAAATACGAATCTGATTTTGCCAGGGATGACTCTCGAAGCAGATATCAGGACCGGAAGTAAGACTGTACTGCAATATCTGTTAAAGCCAATCTACAAATCAGGGCGGCAGGCACTTCGTGAACGGTAACGCTGGGCTTAATCACTGCGAAACGACTTATAATCTGTATTGTTAATATGATTGATCCACCAATCAGCAAATAGCGTTTTCAATTTGATAGATACCAACATTCTGCCAGCCTTTACATTTTCGATATACTTCTGAATTTTATCCAACAGTGCCATGTGTTCAGTCATATGGCTGGCCAGATCGGGTATCTTCATTTTCTGCATAATCTCTTCTTCGTGCTCAAAATGCTTTTCGGCATATCTATAAATCTGCTCGGACTGCAGCACAATCTGCTCAAAGATTTCCTGATCATCCCTTTGTTTCTCGTACCGCTCCAATAAAGATTTGAGTCCAAGAATATGCTCAGTCTGCTTTTTGTGTTGGTTATCAATTGAATCAATACCAATCGACAAGACCAGCTCAGAAATGTCTTCCCAGTTCCGGGCTTTGCTTAGAATATTGATTACCCAATTTTCTTCCTTGAAACTACTATAATCTATTTGGTTTATGTGGTTGACCCACCATCCCAAAATGTCAATTTTTAAGTTTTCCAGGGACGGTAAGGTATCACTTTCTAAAAAATTGGAAATATGGTCATTAAGAATGGTCAAAAACCGCTTATGCTCTAATTTCTGTGTTTTCAGATTTTTAAGATGATATTTTGCGATTGTTTTTTCTTCCTTTTGAAAATGCAGGTCTGCAAATTCTCGTAATTTTTCTAAAATTTCAATTACTGGATCACGAACTTCTTTTAAAATATTGGATACATTTGATCTGCTAAATTCATCTAATTCAAGCATGTATTCAGTCATCACCCGATGATCATCATCAACCTGAGAAAATCCCATTGAGCGAATCAAGTCCGCTGTATCTTCCCAGACACGGGCTTTGGAAAAGACAATCGGTCCAATTTTATCCGCACGGAACGTTTCATAATCAATCAAGTTAATATGGTCGGCTAACCATTCCATGAAAGAAGATTTAAATTTCAAGGCAATATTCAGACGCCCAGACTGGATTTCTGCCATGTAATCCTCCAACATGGTCAAGATTCTCTTATGCTCAAAGCGTTGTTTGCCTATGCCTGGTATCCCCAGTCTTTCAATCAGATCTTGTTCTCTTTCAAAGTGGGCCCTGGTGAATCCAAACAGTTGCGCAAACAGTTTTTCCATGGCATTAATGAATGCCAGATCAAATCCACTGTCCCCCGCAATATCAAAGAGCCGATTGAATTCGATGGCATATTCGGTCAGAATTCGATGGTCATTGTCGATCATGTCAATCCCGGTGAGTTTGATGACATCAGACAGATCTTCCCAGCGGTAGGCCGTTTCCATGATCCATTGAGCCCAGTTTTTTTCAAACCATTGGTTTTTTGCCATTCCTGTTTGTGAATCCATGTCTATTCAAATGTTCTTCAGAAAATCAGTTTTATATTTATAGAGGCTGTTATCAACGCTGGCCTTCTTTTCATTCAATTCAGAAATCCCAGTTTTTATTCATTAAGCCTATTCAATGAGAATAACTTGTTTTTGGTAATTGAGCAGTGGAGCGATTCGGCTGTTCAAGTATTGTGAACCGCCATCAGGTTATCGGTCAAAGCAAATTCATTCAATTTGGGCTAATTCTAATTGAATTTTTGCATTTCAACAATAATCATGTGGAACACCAGCCATTGATTATTCTATTCTGTAAGTGATTGTATTACGAACTTCGTAGCCTGCATGGCTTTCGATTAGATAAATGGATTTTCTACTTGATGTACGCTTATGATGTGTTAGCTTTCATGGACAATAGACCAAAATCATCCCGGTTGCTACATGAATCATTTTCTGTTAAACAACAAAGAGAAGACCTTACAAGAGATCAGGTTGATTTCTGTGAATAAAGCCTCAAAAAAAATTCTAACAATACTAAATATTTCAAAATGTATAGAATAATCGTGTCCATTTGGACTTTAGCTGCCATTTTATTACTTCAATCAGATTTGCAAGCTAAATCAATTCCGTCTGTATTACTGGAAAACTTCAAACTGTCGATCACAGCCAGGCAATCAGGGATGGTTCGGATCATCGCAGAAGAAGGGGCTCATGTATCCAAAAATGAAGCGCTATTTGAAGTTGGAACAGAACGCCTGCAGCTAAAACTACACTTGGCTACCCTACAACATCAAAAGGCTGCAACCCAGTTGCAAAAACTACAAAAACTAGCACTACTTTTATTTGAGCAAAAAAAACAACTTCATGAAGCTGGTGGTATTTCCAATGATGCTTTTGAAATTGCCAGATTGGAGTATGAATTAGAGATACAGCCCACTAGTGAAGGAAATGTGGCAATCGCTTCTCTGGCAGTCGAAGAAAAAAGAATAAAGGTTGATCTACTCAAACTGGATCTGAATCAAGCCAAATATTTGGCTATTGCCCAAGGACAAGTCACCAAGATTTATGTTCAGGACAAACAGAGAGTTCAAATAGGGGAAAAGGTCATGGATTTGCTGAGTATTAATCCACTTTTTATCGCCCTGAATGTCTCTTTGACAAAACTGAGAAAATACTCAGCTAATACTGAGCTAAAAACACAAATTGACACCGGCAGCGGCATCGTGAAAGCGGATGGTATCCTCATATATAAGATTGATGAACTGGATGGCGTTGATCAAGTTGGAAGAATTCTCATAAAAATAAATAATGACAAAGATCTGTTTAAACCAGGAATGCGTGTCAAAGTGGTATTACCTTATTAAAACAATCACTGTGCTGATCTGTTTAGCTGGGATTGTACTAGGGAATGCCCAGAAAGAAGCTAAAGGCTTAACCTTAAAAGAAGCCGTCCTGGCTGGGATGCAGCAGGGACTCGAAGCTGATATTTTACAAGCACAAGGAGACAAACTAGCCCTGCAGAGATTGAGCATGGAGGAGAGTGGCATTAAACATATTCTGACAGGACGGACAGGATATGCCAAAAATGAGATCGGGGACAGTCAGGATTTATCAGCCAGTGCCATCGAAACAACATTGTATACACTCAGTTACCAGCAACTTTATGAAAACGGTTTTTCCTGGACCGCCTCTCAAACCACCCGATCTGCCGAAGCGCTGACTGAAACGGAAAGTGATGAAGAATACAGTAAACAACTACTAACGTTGATGGTACCGCTTTATGGAAAAACAACTGATAACACTACGCTGTTCAATAAAAAACAGCACCTGATTTTGGAAGAGGATCAGAGAAATCTTCAACATGAGATCAACACATCGCAAATAGCATCTGCCAGAATCTTTGTTTCAGCCTATCTGCAAGCTGAATCCTATAAAATCAGTTCCAGAAAATTGGTACTACTGGAAAATAAAATCGATGTCCTGAGTAAAGTGCCTCAACAGGGCGCTTCTCTTGATATGCAGCTGAACCAGTTTGAATTACAAAGGGAAAAAATAAATAACGAAGAACAAAAAACCATCCGGGACCAGACTTTTCATCAATTAGAGCTGTTATCCGGAAAGCAGCCTTCAAATAGCATGCAGTTACCCGCTGAATTACCAAGTCTGATCGGGCCCGAAGAACAGCTCCAAGATTTGTTCCTAGGTAACTCTTCAAAACTCGCCCAACTAAAAAACCAGGTGATCATGCTGCAACAGGATGAAGCCATTTCAGAAAGTCAGACTGCTCCTGATATATATGCAGCCGGGTTTGTTGGAAATACGAGTGTTGATGACACCAAAGGGAGCAACTACGGAATGTATCTGACAGTGGCCTATCACTTTGGTGGCGGAGAGGAGGAGCAGGTATCAGCAGTACGCAAAGAGATTGCCACTCTGAATCTTAGAATCGAAAAGGAAAAAAACAACGCCATGATCCAATACCGGCTGAACATGAGCAAACTTAAATCGTTATCGAAAAAAGTCTTTTTAGAAGAAAAAGAGCAGCAACTGCTTAAAGCACAAATCCAGCTTGTTCAACAGAGATTTCAACTGGGTGAGATTAACTGGGAAGTATTAACCGACCAGGAGATCAGCCTTCAAAACAAACGTCTGAGTAGAATCAAATCAAAAGCTGATAGCTGGTTTCAATTCCTCACTCTTCTGGAGCAGACAAATCAACCGTTAATCGAAATTCTTTAACAAGCGTTTTATGTCATTGCTGCATTTTAAACTTTTACTTTGTCTTTCTGATATACAACGCTGCTTCGAGATCGTTCAAAAATTGTTTTCTATCAGTCAAAAGCCTAATTTTATCGATCCACTTCAACATGAGTTAAACCTGGAAGTCTTTAAGAGCATCTGATTCACTGTCAAATACTCTAATTATTTCATCAAAACCTGAGATGGTGAAAACATCCTGAACATCACCATTTAAGTTGCAAAGCCGAAGCTCTCCGCCAATTTTCTGCAATTCCATTTGTGTCTTCAGTAGAACACGAAGGCCACTACTGGTGCAGTATTCCATTTTTTCACAGTTGAACAACATCTTGATGACGCCCTTTTCCATTAATTCGTCTATTTTTTTTTGCGCAATAACCTCTGAATTAGTGTCTAACTGTCCCTTTAGGTAAATAATTTCTATTTTTTCTTGTATCTCTTTGTTTGATAAGTATAGCACCGCACTGCCTCCTTGTTTGAATTACAAGATAACTGCGTCAAATATCAATTCTTCTACTCAAATTTCTACTGTTTTTTCAAATAACTAATCATATTCTGTCATATCCGCTTCGGTTTTTCCCTTCATTAGACGACAGGATGCGATCGAATTTTATCCCAATATAGTCATGAGGAAACGCAATTCAAACTAGAATCGCTCATCGTCAATCACAAGAATCTTTTGTTATTATTCTGCCATAAACTACCCTTTCTTCCTGAAAGTTTCTATTTGAATCTCAAGTTCAGCAACTATCTCTTTCGCCAGTACACGTTTAAAGTGTCGAATAAAAAAATTGGCTTATGGGATAAATGATTTTTTGCCCCCTACAGGCTTAAATCGATTTATCTGATTATATACTATCTGCAGCCTTGAATATGATGATTTACTCTAAAACCGCCCAGGATGTGCTTTCGCTCTGGCTCAATGCTGGCGCTTAACTTCCCCAGAACCAAACCACATCCTGGGCTCATTTCTCTGAATTATCCAATTAATGGGGTAATAAAAAGGCCATTTTTAATTGCGGCTGCGAATGGTACCTAATCAGATTATCTTATTGTGAATAGTGCTGATCGTTTTGACTATGTGATAGACCACCTTGTACGGATCGGCATTAGAAGCTGGCCGGCGGTCCTCTAAATATCCCTTCCAATTGTCGTTTACTGTAAAAACAGGGATGCGAATCGAGCAACCACGGTTTGAGACCCCATAACTATAATCTGTAATGGACGCGGTTTCGTGTTTGCCGGTGAGCCGGAGTTCGTTATAGGCCCCATAATTGGTAATGTGTTCCTCATGATAATCGCCGTAGAGATCAAGCAATTTTTCAATATATTCTTTGCCACCGGTTTCCCTCAAGTAAGGATAGGAAAAGTTTGCGTGCATCCCAGAACCGTTCCAGTCTCCTTGAATCGGTTTTGGATGCAGCGTGGCCTCCACATGGTGTTTTTCCGTCACCCTGTAGAGCAGGTAACGTGAGACAATCAGATCATCACAGACTTTGAGTCCTTTACCAAAACACTGATACTCCCATTGACCCAGCATGACTTCTGCATTCACTCCTGTAATGCCTAAACCCGCATTCAAACAAGCGTCTAAATGTTCTTCTATAATATGACGACCAGATACATTTTGATAACCAACAGCGCAATAATAGGGACCTTGTGGCTCCGGATAACCGCCAGCAGGAAACCCTAAAGGTCTGCCTGAATCTTCCATCAATATGTATTCCTGTTCAAAACCAAACCAGAAATCTTTCGCTGATTCAACGTCAATGAGTCGGCGTGTGTTATCTGCATGTGGGGTTCCATCTGGGTTGAGACATTCCGCAACAACCAAGTACCCATTTTCACGATCAGGGTCCGGGTAGACTCGCACTGGTTTTAAAACGACTTCTGAGTTGTCACCAGACGCCTGACGAGTCGAACTACCGTCAAAATTCCATTCCGGTATGGGTTCGAGATCACCCGAATAGTTTTCGAGAGCAAGGATCTTGGTTTTCGCTCTGAGGTTTGCAACAGGTTTGTAACCATCTAGCCACAAATATTCGAATTTGTAGTTCGCCATCTTGTATTCTCCTTTTCTTTTTAAAAATTTTTTATATAATCGACATTTGAGACTGATGCTGGCAAAAGTCGATTGAATGGACGAAGCATATCTTATTATAAGAGTGCTTTAAAGTCAAATTTTTAAGAATAATTCTAACAAAAAAAATCACATTAATACTCAGAAAAAGATTTGTATCAGCCTCCTCCATAACATTCATTGACTTCATAAGTCTTAACACATAGTTGACGCAACTGACATGGAATGATATAAAATACATTGCTCTAGGGTATGTTATTTTACCACGTAGAGCCAATCGCAGGCTTATTTAGAATATTTGAAGAAAGTCCCTGTAGTACTGAGATTGGCGTGTTGAATCCTTTTACTGTGACTGCTTATTTATAAATTTTAAACAGACGATAAAATGAAAATTTTTCCAACGAAACTGATGGACACTATATTTCCGCGATTTTCTGATATTACGCGTGAAAAACCACGGGATATGATTTTTATTGCAGATGAATCACCGGATTTTAAGTCAACATTGGCAGCCAGTGCTCAACATGTACTCATCATGCTCATGTTTACGGTTTACGTAGTGATACTTGGTCAGGAAATCGGTATAACGGGAACAAAGTTACGGAGTTTTGTGTCTGTAGCTATTGTGATTTGTGGAATAACAACCCTATTGCAAAGCTTAAAAACGCGGTTTAGCTCAGGCCATCTGGTTATCCATGCCCCGAACATTTTAAGCATTGCAGCTTTGGCTCTAATAGTGCCTACTCACGGTTTTGGTGCAGCAGCAGGTGCTTATCTGATATCAGGAATTCTGATCATCGGACTGGCACGGTTTTTACCCTATTTGCAAAAGATCTTTCCACCTGAAGTCACTGGTATTTTGCTGGTACTTCTGGGTTTGAGTCTGGTAAAAGGAGGGGCTATTAGTTTTACCGGTTACCATCAGGGAGTCATGGACAGTCGGTCAATGCTTATTGCTGTCGCGACTCTGGGAACCATCGTTTTTATTTCGATCTGGACCTCTGAAAAAGTGAGGATTTACGCGGTGGCTGCAGGAACCGTTATGGGGCTGATTGTAGCCGCATTAACGGGTATGTTCAGTGCTGAACAGGTCAGTCAAGTTGCCAGCCAGCCTTTTTTTACTTTGCCATTTTTGGGTTATAGTTTACCACAACCCAAATTTGTTATAAGTGCTGTGATACCGCTGCTTGTCATTGAAATCATTTCTGCTATTGGCAGTTTAGGAAAGGGGGTGGCAATCGATAAACTGAATCATGGTAAATGGCGCCGTGCTGACCTGCCGATGATTGGCAGACTGGTAACGTGTCATGGCATTAGTACCTTGTTGTCAGGAATTGCCGGGGCACCTTCCACAGTTATCAATACACCAAACATCGGACTTGCCCATTCAACCGGCATATCAGCACGTAAGGTCGGAATTGCAACTGGGATAATTCTTATTGTCGCCTCCTGCCTACCTCAATTGTCTTCCTTTATCACAACAATTCCCAAACCCGTAATGGGCGCAATTATTATTTATACGGCCGGTTTTTTAACTGTAACCGGGATGCAGATGATTTTATCCCGCATGATGAACAATCGCCGCACATTCATGGTCGGATTGAGCATAACAGTGGGTGCTGCGATTATACTGATGCCAGAGCTGACTGCCAATGCCCCGGGCTATCTGAAAACGATTCTAGGGTCGGGTCTTACTACCGGCGTTTTAACAGCGATTATCTTGAATTTGATCTTTCGAATCGGTATCGCCCAAACAGGAGAGATAGCTCTTAACGGAGCGATTGACGGTGGGAAAGCGACACGTTTTCTGGAAGATTGTGGAATCTCCTGGGGTGCTCGTCAGGATGTCATCATTCGTTCTGGAGAAGCTCTGATTGAAGTTTTGGAAACGCTTCAACAGGCAAATCGAATGGAAGGTCAGGCGACACTTCAGGCAACATTCGATGAATACAAAATACTGCTGACGTTAAAGTATCCAGGACGAGGTATAACATTTTCCAATGATTCAGGTTTTGATTTGAAAAAAATTATGGATGGAAGCCAAGGTGAAGATGCCATTGATGATGCAATGTCGAATATATCGACCCGCCTGATACAAAAACTTGCTGACAAAGTCAGCTGTGATGAAAAAGACAATCAGGCAACACTTTTTATGCATTTTAATCACTGATTTTTGGTAGTTGTGGTTATCACCATGTAACAGAAAGCCAAGACCGTTGGTTTAATTCATTTTAAGACAGAGCTACAGCTCTCAAAAAGGAGAACAATAAATGAGTATGTTAATTGCTGAACAAGAGGGTGTGCTTGTTGCCATGCCCGGTACACGGTTAGATACGAATAATTCATCCGAAGCCGAGTCAATACTGTTAGAATCAATACAGAACAATAAGACAAGAATCATCATCGATTTTTCAAAAACAGACTATATTTCCAGCGCTGGTCTTCGTATTATTCTAAAAACCGCCCGGTTACTGAAAGAAAAGGAGGGATCGTTTGCAATGTGCCAAGCAAACGAACAGATATTGGAAGTCCTCGAAATTAGTGGGTTTCTTGAAATTATTGATTATTTCCCATCATTCAAGGAAGCGGTTGAATCATTTTCAGACTAGCTTGGGGTTGTTTTCAATAATTGACAACCTTTTAGAATTGACGACAACTCTCTCAAAAATTAGTTATACAAAACAATAATGAAAGGATGTTGTGATTATGATTTTTAAAAAATTAAATATTCCAGTATTGTTAAGATTATCACTATTTTTGGTTGGCATGCACAGCATCATATTGGGTGGAATTATTTATTTTTTCACAGTACCTTTTTATCATTTTTTCTTCGTAGTTGATCCGATAGACTTTTTCTATATTAGGCAATCAGGTGTTTTTTTGTTCCTTGCAGGTCTATTTTATATTATCCCAGTAAAGGATTTGAAACGTTATAGAATAGTAATAATCGTAACCATTTTCTCAAAAATAACTGCTGTAGTCTTTTTGCTTCGAAACGCACATCTGACTCCGACAGCAACAATTATATATTTAGGTGCTCTCGGAGATGGTACTATGGCTGTAATGCTATCAATCCTAACTTTACTTTGGGACAAGGAAATTAAAAATTCCGCTGAAAATTAGTTTTCGCCCCAAACTTTAATATTGATTTGTTTCGAGAAGGGGATAGGCATAATTTTTAGTTTATAATGAGGTACAAATTTGGATAATATAGATTCCGACAATACTAGTAAGAATTCGCAAGAAAATCTCCAGGAATTGCAGGATTTGGTCATTCAACAGGCTAGCAAGCTCATTAATGGTAACCTTTATACCAAGTCACTGCTTTCTTCTCTACCAGTAGCATTCATTTCTACTGATAAGAACGGGATGATCCAGGTGGCCAACAGGTCAGCCGAAGAAATGCTGCAAATCAAGCCCCAATCGTTAAAAAATACTTCACTAATTGATTTATTTGTTAACTCTCCAGCTATCATAGAAAAGATCATTCTATCCAGGGAACAGGAGATACCTGTTTTTGCCGAGAATCTGGAACTGATTCTGGCAGGTGGGCAGAAGAAGGTGGTCAACATCCATGTTCGACAGTTTTATGACGAAGATAGAAGAATTTTCGGCACTCTAATAGCCATGGAAGATCAGACCTATATTAGTTTTCTGCAAGAATCTTTTCAACAACACGCACAAACAATGTCCGATGGGGAGATAGTCGCTAATTCACCCAAAATGAAACAGGTTGTCAAGCAACTTAAAAATCTATCTAAGAGTGATGAACCCGTTCTGTTTTCCGGCCCATCAGGATCCGGTAAAACGTTTCTTGCTGCAAAATTGCACAAAGAGACCAACCCAGATTCGCAATCATCAATGATCATTTTGGATTGCTGTGAAGTGGATGCAGCCAAATTTAAAGAGACAATTTTCGGTTCTGGTCTAAAGCGACAAGATGAAAAAGATTATATTAGATTCAAGTCATTAACTGATTATGGTACAATCCATTTAGCTGAAGGGGGCACCTTAGTTTTACTGAATATTGATGCTCTCGGGTTGGAAAACCTTGAAGCATTGAACACCTATATTACAAATATCAAAGAAAAATCATCTACGCTGCCGAAATGTAGGATATTAGCTACCTCGAAAATTGATGCCACAGAACTCAGCAAACGAGATGATTTTTGTAAGGACCTGTTGGCCCACCTGTTAGAGAACCTTGTTCAGGTACCATCGCTCCAGAAACGCCGTAAAGATATTTTACTTCTGGCCAAGCTATTTCTTGGCAGTGATGAAGGAAAAGAGGCAAAGCGTTTTTCTAAAGGCGCTGAAAACGGGCTGTTAACCAAACAATACACCCATAATAACGTTAAGGAGCTTAAAGATGCCATTGAGTTAGCGTTGCTAGTTAGCAACGAAAACACCATCCGATCGGAACACATCTTCACCGGCCCCATGGAACAGGTTGCAGACCATGAACTTGATTTAACAGATCTTGCTCCTGTCAAATTTTTTATTAAGGACAAAAATTTAAACTTGATCAAAGGTGGGACTTTGGCAGTATTTTTAGGTATTATTGTATCCACACTTTTTCTTTCAAACCAGGTGGAAGGCAGTATTGCAAACGATTTAGTCTGGGGAGGATGGTGGATTTTTCTTGTGATAAGTTTTCTCTTTGTTGGCCGTCTATGGTGTGCTATTTGCCCGTTATCGACCGCAGGTCGTATCGCAAGTCGAATATGGAGCCTTTCTATCTCACCACCAGGGTTTTTTAAAAAAATCTCTCCTTTTGTAATACCGATTGGTTTTGTCAGCATTATTTGGTTTGAACAAATTTTTCACATGCCCATAAGGCCAAAATCCACAGGTATCCTTCTTATTGTCCTTATTTTCTTTGCCGTTTTATTTGCACTGATTTTTGAACGGGAAACCTGGTGTCGTTATTTCTGCCCGCTGGGAAATTTCGGAGGCATCTTTTCTATACCCGCAACACTTTTTGTTAGATCAAACCCAAATGTTTGCTCTACCAAGTGTACTACACATAATTGTAATAAAGGATCAGAGCAATATGCCGGCTGCCCAGTTTTTCATCATCCCCTTTTCGCGCGCAACGCCCATATTTGCAAGCTTTGCTTCAACTGCCTCAAAAGCTGTCCACACGGCTCAGCTAAGTTGTACCTACGACCACCTTTAATTAGAATATGGCAACAACTTGATATTACAGACACGGTAGGTTTTTTTGCTCTTGTGTTCTTTTTTATTGCTCCATTTATGCTAGCCTCAGAACGGATCACGTTATTCATGGGGGCAAATACATTCACATTGGCAATCATAGCTTCATTGATAGTAGCAATTTTTTGTTATTACACTCTACCTACTTTGTTTTTTGGTGATGATGTTAAAAAACAGCTTTCTACTACTCGGATATTTTTTGTCCTGCTACTTCTAAGTTGGGGACCATTTGCCGCTTTTCAATTTGGGCATCTTACTAGTTTAGAAAATATTTTTATAAAATCGGGGCAACAGGAATCGTTTAGTTTTACGATACTACAACAAGGTATCCCTCTATCTCTAATCGTAAAGCTGAGTTCAATCTGGTTTGGCGCATTAATGGCTGGAGTAGCACTGCTAGGTATAGGTTGGAAAAAGCGAAAGGAAAATTCCCGTAGAGCCAGAATTGTATCATACTTGATTTTTGGAATTTGTCTTATCTACCCTCTTTTGAATAGTTGGATTGTTCTTTAAAATGACCGATGAATTTGGAATCAATCGACATTGAAAAGGGTGACGCCGCCATTAAGCGATTATTAAAAGAAGAGAAGGGGTTGTCTCCTGCTCTTGTTGCCAGCATGGAGGTGCTTCTCTTATTGATTTCGCTGCTTACAAACAGGCACAATCTTAATAGTCGCAATAGCATAAGCCACCATCGAGCGATTCGAATCGTCAGAAGACCAAAAAAGCCTGCTGGCAAAAGAAAACCCGACGGACAAAGGGGGTATGACGGAACAATGCTCAGAAAATCAGCAACACCTGATAGAGTCAAAGAAATAAAGTTCCGACCCCTTTCAACTGAGCTGAGTACGTTCTGATCATGTATTCTGTTTCTTTAGCAAGTTTACCAGTCAGAATTCGATATCGATATTTTGGAACCCAAATAATGTGGTATTGGCAATGCCAAATGGGCTGTGATAATTTTCGAAAGCGGCTCATATGTTACTCCTTGTGAAAAGTCGTGGGGACAACTCTCACAAAGTTTTAGCACTGAGCCGTTCATACGGCAAAGCCCCTGAACTTAACCTTGCCCAAAGGACAAGGGTTTCCATGATATATTAAATATTTCAAAGAGTGAGTCATGTATAGATTTTTACTATTGTTTGTATCCTTTTGGGTTGTTTTCTCCTCAGCCGTTGTTGCGCTTAATGAAAGACCGGAAGCAAAGAAGATTAGTGACCCGTTTTCATCAGAAGAGAGGCTTTGGATACGACAGAATCCTATTTTGAAAATTGCAGGGATATCCGATTTTCCTCCTTTTGAATACCTGGATGAACAGAATCGTTACAAGGGTATTGCTGTTGAGTTACTGCAATTGGCCATTCGTAATACAGGACTTCGCCTTCAAAAAACGTATGGCACCTGGAACGAACAATTTGCAAAACTGAAGAAAGGAGAGTTTGATTTAAACCCTTTTGTGAAAATATCTGAAGAGCGGAAAAGGTCCATTTTATTTGCCGGGCCTGTATTTCAAACCCAATATGCGATTTTTACAACTAAAAACCAGGATGGTCATAATACATTAAAAGACTTTCAAAATAAGAGAATGGCTGTTGTTAAAGGACATTTCATTCATACTTATTTAAAGAAAAACTATCCCAGCCTAAATTTGATCCTCGTAGATAATGATCTAAAAGGAATTCAAGCCATTAGTGAAAGAAAAGCGGATGGATATGTCGGTATTAATTCAGTTACTTCCTATCTTTTAAGTAAACATCTGTTTTACAATATACAAGTCACCGGTTTTCCGAATATTCCTGTTCCGGCCAATTATTTCGGAATACGCAAAAATGCGCCGATCCTTCGAAGCATCCTTCAAAAGGGTCTTAATCAAATTTCAGATGAAGAAAAAAGTAAAATCATCAACAAATACCATAATGAAATAATATCTAAACAAGGCGTAGATTTACTTGATGAATTAAATTTAACCAATGCTGAAAAAAAATGGTTAGAAAACCATCAACAAGTACGAATCGGCGTTGATCCTGAATATGCGCCTTTTGAATACGTCGATGAAAACGGAATTCATCAAGGTATTTCCTCAGATTATGTTCGCTTAATCAGTAAACGTTTAGGGATTAATATGGAAGTTATTCCCGCTCAAAACTGGTCACAAGTGATAGAAAACGTTAAAAATCATACGATTGATCTCATTCCTCTTGTTAAAAAAAATAAAGAGCGATCGGCATATCTCAGTTTTACGAATACGTATGTGCAGAGTCCCATTGTTATTGTAACACGTCACAACTACTCAGAAATTTCAGGGCTCTCAGATTTCAACAATAAAACGCTGGCTGTTGTAAAGGGGTATGATAGTACTTATAGAATTAAAAAGCTTCATCCGACCATTCAGCTTTATGAAGAGTTAACGCCGCATGAAGCACTAGAAAGAGTTGTTATTAATAAGGCTGACGCCTTTGTTGGAGAACTTGGGGTTGCGGATTACTTAATCAGAAAACATGGTCTCGCAACGCTCAAAATTGTGGCAAATGCAGGATTAGAAAGTCCCCCGATTGGATTTGGCATTCGTAAAGATTGGCCAGAATTTGTTTCTATTATAAACAAAGCATTAAGTGTAATAACACCACAAGAAAAAAAAAGAATCACAGATAAATGGTATTCAATTATTTCACGTTTCAAAGGCAGTAAATTTTCCAGGCTTGTTTTGTCTCCAGAAGAAAAAAAGTGGCTTGAAAATCACCCAAAGATTCGAGTTCATAAGGAGCAGGCATGGGCTCCCTCTAACTTTTTTCAAAACGGAAAACCCAGAGGATTCTCTGTTGATTATT
>PJEL010001818.1_pt1 | contig 20524 bp, 16 predicted proteins | sample 1853271 | NCBI WGS metagenome assembly PJEL01 (sample SAMN08108733, study PRJNA415343) | Invertebrate metagenome, whole genome shotgun sequencing project. | host: Globobulimina | place: Sweden: Gullmar Fjord | collected 2015-08
CTGATATTTCCACAGAGTCTTATCACCACGTGAATAAGCTTATTTCATCGTTTAAAAAAGAGCAGCATTACACCGTTGATGAAAAGGCCAAAAGTCTCAGCATGACCGAAGAGGGTGTTGCCCTTGGTGAAGAGCTGCTCAAGGTTGACAATCTTTATGATCCGGCCAATATCGAGTGGCTGCATCATCTGAATCAAGGCTTGAAGGCCCATTATCTGTTTACCCGTGATGTTGACTATCTGGTGCAAAACAACGAGGTCGTTATTGTTGATGAGTTCACCGGTCGCTCCATGCCGGGACGCCGGTACAGCGATGGATTGCACCAGGCCCTTGAAGCCAAGGAAGGGGTGAAGATAGAAAAAGAAAACCAGACCCTGGCCTCCATCACCTTTCAGAATTATTTCCGCATGCATGACAAGCTGGCCGGCATGACCGGTACGGCAGATACCGAAGCGCCTGAATTTAATAAAATTTACGGGCTTGAGGTGACGGTTATTCCCACCCACCAGGAAATGGTGCGTGCTGATTATGCTGACGTGATCTATAAAAATGCCAAGGCCAAGTATCGGGCGGTGGTTAAGGAGATTAAAGAGCTCCATGAAAAAGGGCAGCCGATTCTGGTTGGTACAGTAAATATTGAGATCTCTGAAATGATCTCTAAGATGTTGAAAAAGGCCGGTGTCCCCCACTCGGTCCTCAATGCCAAGCACCATGAGCATGAGGCCCAGATTGTTGCAGAAGCAGGGCATAAGGGCAGGGTCACCATTGCCACCAATATGGCCGGTCGAGGTACTGATATCAAACTAGCAGAAGGAGTTGCCGATCTTGGCGGTCTGCATATTCTTGGTACCGGTCGTCATGAATCCCGGCGCATTGATAATCAGCTGCGTGGTCGTTCCGGTCGTCAGGGTGATAATGGTTCGTCTCGGTTTTATCTGTCTCTGGAGGATGATCTGCTGCGCATTTTCGGTTCAGACCGCATTGCCGGCATCATGGACAAGCTTGGCATGGAAGAGGACGAGCCCATTGAGCACAGTATGATTTCTAAGGCCATTGAGAATGCCCAGCGCAAGGTGGAAGGACACAACTTTGATATCAGGAAGCACCTGCTGGAATATGACGATGTTATGAATATGCAGCGTGGGGTGATCTACAAGCAGCGTCGCGAGGTACTTGGCAGCGATAATTTGAAGCATATCATCGATGACATGATGGTAGATCTTGCCGCCAGGGTGGCCGAGGAGTTCTGCGACGAAAAGGCTCCTTCCGAAGAGTGGGATTGGGAGCAAATCAGCGAGCGTACCCAGGCTGCCATGGGAATTGCCCTCAATTGGGACGAAAGTGAGCGCAAGGATCTCACTTTGGACAAATTTGAAGACAAGCTGCTGCACACCGTGCAGGATGCCTATGCGGCAAGGGAGCTGGAGATCGGTGAAGAAAACATCCGGCATCTCGAGCGGGTTGTTCTTCTGCAGATTGTTGACACCCACTGGAAAGATCACCTGCTTGGCATGGACCACCTGAAAGAAGGAATCGGCCTGCGTGGCTATGGACAGAAAAATCCGCTGGATGAGTACAAAAAGGAAGGCTACAGCATGTTCATGTCCATGGTTGACCGGATGAAGGAACAGACTGTTTCAACCTTGATGCGTGTGCAGCTGGCCCGCCAGGAAGAGCTTGACGAACTGGAAGAAAGACGGCGTCGTCAGCAGCAGGAAATTGAAATGAAGCGCAGTGATGAGCAGGATGAGAAGAAACAGCCGTCCAAGAGAACTGGGGAAAAGGTTGGCAGAAACAGTCCCTGTCCCTGTGGCAGTGGCAAGAAGTTTAAGCGGTGCTGTGGAAAGAAATAATTTGTAATTCGTATTTTTTAAATTGTCTATCATGAAAGAACAACTACAGGTTCCAGGGTTTAAGGCCGGTGCAGTGAAAGCAGGCATCCGTGGTAAGGATCGTCTGGATGTGGGACTCATTTATTCGTCTTGTCCGGCAGATGCTGCCGCTGTTTTTACCACCAGTCAGGTGAAGGCCGCTCCAGTGCTTTTGGATATGAAACATCTTCAAGGCGGTAAGGCCCAGGCGATTATCGTCAACAGCGGCATTGCCAATGCCTGTACCGGCAAGGAGGGTATGACGCTTGCCCGGGGTACGGCGGCACTGGTGGCCCAGGAGTTGGCTATTACCGAGGAGCTTGTCCAGGTGAGCTCAACCGGTGTAATCGGTGAACCACTTGACCTTGGCCTCTTTGAAAAATGTATGGCGCCTTTGGCTGAAAGTCTGACTGAAACAGGTTTCACCCAGGTGGCCCAAGCCATTATGACCACCGATACTGTGCAGAAAACTTCCAGGCGGACAGTTGTCCTCGGCGGCAAAGAGGTAACAATACTTGGCATGGCTAAGGGGGCTGGGATGATTATGCCCAACATGGCCACCATGCTCAGTTTTATTGTCACTGATGCAGCAATCTCATCAGAAATCCTGCAGCAGATGCTACCCAAGAGTGTAAAACCATCGTTTAATTCCATCACCGTGGATGGCGATACCAGCACCAATGATACGGTACTGCTATTGGCTGGTGGAAAAGCAGGCAACGACAAAATTATAAGTAGTGGAACTGAAGATGCGTTGGCGTTTCAGCAATGCCTGGATGAACTGTGTCTTGATCTGGCCCTGCAGATTGTTAAAGACGGTGAGGGGGCAACAAAGCTTGTCACTGTCCATGTCACCGGAGCTCCGGGCGACATAGAGGCTGATCGTGCCGCCCGGACCATTGCCAATTCAAGCTTGGTGAAAACCGCCTGCTTTGGCGAGGACGCTAACTGGGGCCGGATAATTGCCGCCCTGGGTCGAGCCGGTTTTGCTTTTGATGAAAGTCGCGTTGATATTTTTTTTGATGATGTGGCTATGGTGCGTGACGGCCTTGGGCTTGGGGACGCGCAGGAAAAACTTGCCACCCGTGTGCTCAAAAAGGATAATTTTACCATCACCGTTGATTTGAAAAGCGGCAGCAGTGAACGTAAAATATACACCTGTGACCTCTCCATTGACTACATAAAGATTAACGCAGACTATCGAACTTGAAAGCTGTAAAGCAGTTGCCAGTCGCCAGGGGGCTCCGAAGGAGGTAAGCGCAGACTTCGATGCCCTTTTGCTGTATATAGTAGGAAATGTTTGTACCCTTTTGTCGTATTTCTTGTCTTCTTCCCTTTTTGTTTGACTTCTTGTCTCGCTTTCCCTAAAATTTTTTCTATAGTTAAGAGTCTTTTCAATCAAGAATTTTGTCCCAAGGGAGGAAACCTATGAAACTAATGAAAGCCTTGAGCTGTGCTTGTCTTATTGCTGCTCTGACCTTTGTTTTTGCCGGGTCTGCTGCTGCAGAAATTAAAATTGGTGTGCTGGCCAAGCGGGGAGCAGCAAAAGCCATGCAGAAGTGGGGGGCCACCGGCGAGTATCTCTCCAGCCAACTTGGCGAGAAGGTTGTCATCATTCCGCTGAAATTTACTGCTATTGAACCCATGGTTAAAGATGGCCGCATTGATTTTTTGCTGGCTAATTCCTCATTTTTTGTCGGCATGGAAAAAAAATATCAGGCCAAGGCCGTGTCAACCTTGATTAACTCCAAGGGCGGCAAGGCCCTTGACACCTTTGGTGGAGTAATTTTGGTAAAGAAAGACAGCCCGATCCAAAAGCTTGAAGATATTCGCGGCAAAAAATTCATGGTGGTTAAGTTTTCTTCCTTTGGCGGGGGCCATATGGCCTGGAGACTGCTGGTGGACAATGGTATTGATCCGCAAAAAGAAACAGCCGCCTTTCTGGAAGGCAAAAAGCATGACAATGTCGTTCTGGCGGTGAAAAACGGTATGGTTGATGTTGGTACGGTTCGCACCGATACCTTGGAACGCATGCAGGATGAGGGGAAAATCAGCATGGCTGATTTCCGCATTATCCATGAGGTTAAAGATGATTTTCCCTTTGTGCACAGTACCCAGCTCTATCCGGAGTGGCCCATGGCCACCCTGGCAAATACCCCTGCCGATTTAGCAGACAAGATGGCAGCAGCATTAAAAGGGGTGAGTGCTGATTCTCCTGCCGCCAAGGCCGCTAAGATCGTCGGCTGGAAGGATGCTGCTGATTACGGCCCTGTGCGTGATTGTCTCACCGCCATTAAGTATGGAGCCTTTGCTAATTAGAGAATAGCTTGAAGATGGTATCAAGGGGCTTTTAGGTTTATCAGCGCAATTTTGATAAGTGAGCTTTTCAGACACGGAACTCTGAACAAAAGCAAGGGATGACCATGCAGCAACGAAAAGGTATCACCATAAAATTTATGACAGTTGTTTCAATTGTCACTGTTGTTTTGTTTGCCGTGTTGACCCTGGTTATTGTCCAGACGTCTTCCCGATCACAGAGTCAGCAGGCGGATGGTTTTAAGCAGGTTGTTACCGATCTGCTTGCCAAAGAACAGAAGACTCTGGCCCTTAAGCTTGAGGAAAAAGGCCAATCTTTTGCTGCTCTCCTTGCCATGAATGGCGCCCCTTTAATTCTTGGTTATGATTTTGATTCTTTACAGCAGATGGCTGATAATGCCAGCCAGGATAATGACATCGCTTATGTTGTTTTCCTTGGAATGGATGGAAATCCACTGACCAGCGCTGCGGAAGAGCAGGGAAAGGGGTTAAAGAAAATCAGCCGGGAAATTTCTTTTGAGGGCGAGGCCATCGGCACTGTTGAACTTGGCCTCAGCCTGGCCCTGATCAGGGAAAAAGAGGTTGAGGCCGCAGTACGTAACAAGAAACTTGCAGCGCAAACCGACACAGATCTGAAAAATGCCAGCCGGAATTTGATGTACCTTGTGCTGCTCTCCGCTGTTGTCGGGGTTGCTGTTTTCTGTCTGTCCATTTTTGTCTGCCTGAAGAAATATGTTGTTAAACCGGTCAACGCCATTGTTGTTGGAATCAGCAGTGGGGCCAATGAGGTAACCGCTGCCTCCGAACAATTAGAGTCGGCCAGTCAAGAGCTGGCATCAGGGGCGTCTGAACAGGCTGCTTCCCTGGAAGAGACTTCTGCTTCATTGGAAGAACTGTTGGCTATGACTAGGAAGAATGCTGAAAATTCCCAACAAGGTGACGAATTGATGCAGGAGGCCCAGACGGTTGTTGCCCAGGCCAATGAGTCCATGGCTAACCAAAAAGAGTCCATGGAAGCAATCTCCCGTTCCAGTGAAGAAACGGCGAAAATCATCAAAACCATTGATGAGATCGCCTTTCAGACGAATCTGCTCGCTCTGAATGCTGCCGTGGAGGCTGCTCGGGCTGGAGAGGCTGGGGCCGGTTTTGCCGTGGTGGCGGATGAGGTCCGTAATTTGGCCATGCGGGCTGCTGAGGCGGCAAAGGACACGGAAGGACTTATTGAGGAAATTGTCAGCCAGGTTCATGAAGGGGTTGATATTGTCCAGAAGACTGATAAAGAGTTTTCCGTCATGTCTGAAAAGGTTGTCAATGTCGGCGTGTTGGTCAGTGAAATAGCTGCGGCCTCAAAGGAGCAGGCCACGGGTTTTGATCAGGTAACCCTTGCCATGGCTGAGATAGACAAGGTGACCCAACATACAGCCGCCAATGCGGAGGAATCTGCAAGTTCTGCAACGGAGATGAGTAGTCAGGCCGAGACTTTGAAAAGATTTGTTGCTGATTTGCTTGCCCTCATAGGTGGGCAGCAGGCTTCTAAAAGGGAGGGAGTTTCCCAGAAAGCAGCAGTGGTGCCCAGGGAGGTAAGAGAGGTGAAAACCGAGCAGAGAGCCATTCCTGAAAGAATCAGCAGCCCTGATGAATTTGAGGATTTTTAGTGCCTTACCCAGGATATTTTAATTTTCAAGTACATCTGGATTAATACAGCGCTGGGCTAAGATAAAAGTGTTTATCGCAAAAGAGGCCGGGAATTTCCCCGGCCTCTTTTATTTTCAGTATTCAGAGAGTTTTTCTATCGGTTGTATTTTTCTTCGCATGAAAGCAGAATTTCTTTTGCTGCATCCTCCAGGACCTCTTTTGCCTGGTACACATCTTTGCCGATCTGGGCGGCAAGTTCAACTGGGCCGTTGAATTTTTGTTCACCCCGCAGGAATTGAAGCAGATTGATTTTAATGGGTTTGCCGTAGATGTCCTGGTTGAAGTCAAATATATGGGTTTCTGCTGAAAGGCGTTCTTCTCCGAAAGTAGGGTTGTAGCCTATATTTAACACTCCGCCATAGCATTTGCCGTCGTAGATTACCTGGGTCACATAGACCCCATGTTTTGGGCGGAGATCTTCTTCTGAGATGTGCAGGTTGGCGGTTGGAAAGCCGAGTTCAGTGCCACCCCGCTGTTTCCCTCTAATAACCTCCCCCCGTATTTGATAATGGCGTCCCAGCAGTTTTTTAACCTCGCGCATTTTTCCTGCGCTGACCAATTCTCTCACCTTGGTGCTGCTGGCCAGCACATTGTTAACGTAATGGGGTTCGACAACAGAAACCGGAAAGTTCTTCTCGGCCCCCTGTTTTTTTAAGAATTCAATATCCCCTTCTCTCCCCTTGCCAAAGGCATAATCATAACCTACCACCAGTTCCTGTAGACCAATTTTGCCGATAAGGACCAGATCAACAAAGTCCACAGCGGTTGTGGTGGCAAAATCAGGAGTAAATGGGATAATAATTAAGACATCAATGCCTGCCATCTCAATAAGCTCTCTTTTCTGGTCACAGTTTGAGATGAGTTTGACGGCAAAATCCGGACGCACCACATTAAGAGGATGGGGGGTAAAGGTGATTGCCACACTGGTGCCCTTGTTCTTGTATGCCTTGCTTACCACTTCGCTGAAGAGTATTTGGTGGCCAAGATGCACCCCGTCAAAGTTGCCGATGGTGACAAATGGTTTGCTGAGTGGGGCCGGGATGTCGGAAAGATCAGTATATATTTTCATGGAACTCATTGTAATGCACATTTTACGTATGAAAAGGATGAAAATGTTCTTTTTTTATCTGATACAAAAAAACTTGACAAAACAGAGGGAAACTCTGTACATTGGGCCCCTCATGAAGTGCCGAAGTGGCGGAATTGGTAGACGCGCTAGGTTCAGGGTCTAGTGTCCGTATGGATGTGGGAGTTCGAATCTCCCCTTCGGCACCATAGAATGTTTAAAAGGGTTTAGTTCCAATTGGAACTAAACCCTTTTTTTTTGTGCTGATTGATCCAGACTGATGTTGCATTTGCCTGTGGGCTTGTCTATTATTGAATTATGTAATATGGTTTAGTAATTATTCTTTTAAGTAGACTGCAACCTGTTTTGTGAAGGAAAGCGTGAAGATTTAATATTTTTGACGAAGGGGTCAATGTAAACGGCACAGAGTAGCAAGAAATGTTATCTGAAAATGGTGGCGAGGATTATCATGAAAAAAATGATTCTTTCAGTTGTAGCTGTCTTGGTGCTGGTTTGCGGGGCAGGGGGATTTGCCTGGGGTTCGCTTGTGGGTGGGGATTTTTTGGATCCTGGTGATGGCTTGCTTACATTCGACTCAGAGACAGGTCTTGAGTGGCTTGATCTGGATCAGACTATTAATATGTCCTATGATTCAGTCGTAAACGATCCAGAAGGGTATGTGCAAAAGTTTGGTTTTCGTTATGCTACAAGTGATGACCTCTATGACCTGTATTTGCATACCTTTGCCGATCCTGTTGATTTGCCTTCCTCTGAGATATATCTGGGACCTCCCAATTCCTATTATTATTATGAAAACCTCTATGAGGTGCAGACCCTGTTAAATTTAATGTCGGTAACTGCGTTCTTTGGGGACTATCAGGGGGTGTATGGCCTTTATGATAATCGTTTTTTTGAGGAAGGGATGGAAAAAATTGATTTTGCTGTTGTCGGTTTGAATGAACATAATCCCGTGGCCGTACTCTGGATTACCGGTGATAAGAGCAGCACTAACTTGCCTGTAATTGGCTTAACTGAGAGTATGTCATTTTATGGCAGCTACCTCGTCCGTGATGCCAGTTCTGTTCCTCTGCCGGGGGCAGTTGTTTTTTTAGGTTCTGGACTTATTGCACTCATTGGGGCAAGACGTCGTTTCGGGAAAAAATAATTCCCAACCGGGCTCCTGGAATTATAGAAAAGGCAAAGTCTGCAACAGGCTTTGCCTTTTTCTGTTTTGACAAGAGCACATTTCATTAGTAATGATGTTGTAAGCTTTTTCAATGAAACACTGTCTGGAAACATCATGAAATGTAGAAAATGTAAAACGTCTTTTTCCTCTGGAGTAAATTTTTGTCCGAAGTGCGGCGCGGCAGTTGGGCAAAATGCGAACAGGGATTCAGCAAGGAGCTGGCTCAAGGTTGTTTTCTTCGTGCTCTTGACTGCATGGGCGGTTTATTTTTTCAAAGGGATGTTCTTTCCCTTTCAACCACAAGAGAAGCATGTTGCTGTCCTGAAAAAAACGGAACCAAAACCAGCTTCGCAAGCGGTGGAATCGGTATCGCCAAAAAGAGCGAGACTGCCGAAGCAGCAGCTTGTCTCCCCACCTGAATCTACTCCCAAAGTGAACCAAAAAAAAGCAGGGCTCCCGGTGGGTTGGGTGACAATTTATGACCCTTGGGATACTGAGATTGCGGCCATCGATACGATCATTGTTAATGACTCTTGGGTGGCATTACCGGTGCGGGCTTGTCTGGGAGGGGTTCGCTGGTTTTTCCGGTTGAGCAGCACCGGGGAGTCATTTGAAATTGATGGTGGTCAATGGGTTGCCGGTGATGAGGTGGCTCTGTGGCACCTTGTCCAATCCCCTAAGGTAGAGTCGTCTTCACTTGCTGCCTGGCAGAGTCGGGATGAAAACCATTGGCGTTCGCTGACCTCATTACGGGAAAATGCCGGCCTTACACTGAATCCTGATTGGCGGCAGGGATTTTTTATTCATGCCCCGATACCGACGGCAATTGCGGAGAGTGGGGTGATTTACCAACAGGGCAAGGTCTCCGGCTGGACTTTTGGGGAGTGGCTGGACGGTGCTTACCTGTGGAGTCGGGAGGCGGAAAATATTCATGCTATTGAGACGACGGTGGATGCTTTTTATGCTGCTACTTTTGCCGGAGGCCGGGAGGAACAGTTTGTCCGGGCTTTGGCGTTGGATGAGGATACTGTGGCAGTCGAGCGTTTGCAGGCTTTTTTGGATGGTTTTTTGCTTCAGCCAAAGCTTGATTTTCAGGATGTTCCTGAAAGTCTGCATCCTGAAAATATTCTGTCTGAGCTGCGTGTCCTTGCCTGGGAGATGCGGCAGCAGGGGGCGCTTGATAGGCTTACCCAGCTGATTGATGGTGAAATGGTTAGGGCCGTAGCTGATTTTTCCTTGTTGAAAATTACTGTTGGGGCTCGGGTCGCGACAGGTGGGTATGGGCATGCGCTGGATTTGGTTGAAGAGGTCGTGGGGGACTTTGAGTCCACTGAAGACTCAGGTAATATCTGGGCTCTGCAGCTTAAACTGTATCAGTTATGGTTGGCCGCCTTACTTGCCGATGGAGATTTGGATGCTGCCTGGCAGGTTCTTGATAGAAGCAGTGTTTATTTTGATGAGGACCCGGACTTACATTTAGTGCGCGTTTCTCTTGTACTTAGCCAGGGAGATTGGCAGGGGGCTGAGGAGTTGCTTTGCCAGCGGGAATATCCACCATCCCTGCACGGGCAGGTACGTGAGCTTGCAGCCAGGATCTCAGAGCTCAAAGGGCGGGAAGAAAAGGTTGTTGTTCATTTTTCCCCAGGCTCAAATCACATCCCGGTGAAAGTACTTGTCAATGACTCCACTGAGTTTTCTTTTGTCGTGGATACCGGAGCATCACTTGTGTCTCTGCCGCTTTCGTTTTTACCTGCACTTGGTATTGAAATTGACGCCCGCACCCCCCGGCGAAGAGTGGCAACTGCCGCCGGTACGCAAAATGCCTGGCTTGTGACCCTTGATGCTGTTGAACTGGACGGTTGGGTGGTGAACAATCTTGAGGCACTGGTGGTAGATACCGGTGGACAGAATGACTTTGGTCTGCTGGGACTGAATTTTTTAAGCAAGTTTCAGATGCAGCTTGATTCGGATAAGGGAGTGCTTATATTAACTCCTCGCTAGGAAGCTGCCCGAGGATGCCCTTCAAGCTTATCCTGTTTTTTGTTTCAGGGGAAAAATTAAATCTGCTAAACAACAAAGAATCATTTTTTTAGGGAATCATCTATTCAAAATATAGAAAACCCGGCTCTTGTTGCCCGGGTACCGAAATACCAGCAGGCATATCTCTGGTCACTGGTGCTGCACTCGGTGCATGTGCCCCACCAGCTCCAGCAGCAGGAGGGGGAGTGGCTCATATCTGTTGATGAGCGCTACCGCGCAGAGGCCATTGGTCACCTTGCCTCTTTTGAACAGGAAAACCGTAATTGGCCACCGGTGAAAGAGGAGCCGGTTGGCCTGTTCTCCTTTAAAAACCGGCAGTCTCCCACTGTGCTTGTCATGGGTTGTCTGCTGATTTTTTACTTTATAACCGGACCCTGGCAGGAGGCCAGTGTCTGGTTCAAGTCTGGTGCTGTTGATTTTGAACAGATTGTTCATCACGGTCAGTGGTGGCGTCTGGTAACCGGGCTTACCCTGCATGCCGATCCTGTTCATGTCCTGGGGAATGTGGTCATAGGCGGCATTGTTATCCATTTCCTCTGTAAAATTCTTGGTGGTGGTTTGGGCTGGTTGCTTGTCGTGCTGTCAGGGGTAGCCGGAAACAGCGCAAATATATTTCTGCGTGGTGATCAGCATCTTTCCGTGGGGTTTTCCACCGCTGTCTTCGGGGTCGTGGGTGTTTTAACGGGTCTGGAACTGAAAAGACAGCGCACCCTGAAAAGTCTGGTTTTACCCCTTGGCGCAGGTGGCGGTCTTTTGGCAATGCTTGGCAGCAGTGGAGAGAGGACGGATCTTGGCGCTCATCTATGGGGGCTTGTTGCCGGTGCCGCCATCGGTTGTGCAATTGCCTGTCTGCCAAATTTTCTAAAATGGTGCAACCGCTGGAAGCCGCAGCTGCTTTTTTTTGTTTTTGCGGTGTTCATCGTCGTGGGCAGCTGGTATTTGGCACTGATGTGAGAAAATTGTTGAAAGAATGTTGCAATACAGCGATAAATTCGGGAACAATAATTGATTGATTATAGTCGCAAAGATTTAGGTGGTTAACTCAGGCATAATCTGATAGGGTTTTCAAACTTTGAACTTCACATTTTAAAATTCCTTAAACTACAGAGTATACAATATGGCATTTGATGACAAACAGCCCCCATGGGGCAAGAAAAAAGGACCATCTTCACCAGAAGATTTGATCGCTGCTTTGCTGAAAAAAGTTAAAGACAGTTTTGCAGACAAAGGTGGCCAGGGCGGAGGTGGTGGTCAGGATACTGGTTCCTCCCAGGGAGGAGCTCCACCTGATTTTGGGGCTAGCATTATGAAGGTTGTGGCCATTGCCGCCGTTCTTTTTTTGGTGCAGGTTGTCTATTCTTCATTTTACACAATTGAGGCTGGAGAGAATGGCGTGGTCATGCGCTTTGGAAAGTTTAACAAGCTCACCACATCAGGTTTAAACTTCAAGGTGCCGCTCATTGATGAGGTGATTAAAGTTGATGTGGAAACTGTGCGTAAGCAGGAATTTGGTTTTCGTACCAGGACTCCGGGGGTGAAATCGATCTATGCCAAACAGGGCTATGACGCTGAATCGCTGATGCTCACCGGAGATAAAAACGTTATTGATGTGCAGTGGATTGTTCAGTACAAGGTGCAGGATCCTTTTCACTTTGTTTTCAAGGTTCGCAATGTTGACCAGTCTGTGCGCGATTTGTCTGAAATGGCCATGCGTCGGGTGGTGGGAAATCAGGACTTTGATTATGTCTTGGCTAACCGTGAAATTCTTGAGGGGGCAACTGCCCGGGAGCTGCAGACAACCCTTAACCTGTATCAGAGTGGCGTGAAGATTCTGGCCGTGAAGCTGCAGGATGTCAATCCGCCGGATCTGGTGAAGCCTGCCTTTAATGAAGTTAATGAGGCTGATCAGGATATGAAGCGTCTTGTTAATGAGGCGGAACAGACCTATAACCGTGTTATTCCAAAGGCACGTGGTAGTGCAAAGCAGTTACTCCAAGAGGCTCAGGGTTATTCAATTGAGCGTAAAAACCTGGCCAAGGGTGAAACTGCCCGCTTTCTCTCTGTGCTTGCCGAGTATAAAAAAGCGGAAGATGTAACCAAAAAGAGAATGTATCTGGAAACAATGCAAAAGGTATTGCCCAAGGTGAATGATATTTATGTCATTGATCAGGAGCAGCGGTCAATTCTGCCCTTGCTTGACTTGTCCGGAAAGCAGTCAATCACTCATAAGGTCAAATAGGGAGAAAGAATAGTGAATGCAATTTTACGTTATTTGTTGATTGGTGCGGTTGTGGCGGTGGGACTCACCATCTGGGATGGGTTTTATATCCTTCCGGAGGGACAACAGGCCGTTGTCACCCAGTTTGGCGCACCGATGGGGGAGACTGCTACTGAAGCGGGACTGAAGTTTAAAACTCCGTTTATCCAGGAAGTGCGTTACTTTGAAAAGAGGGTTCTTATCTGGGACGGTGAGCCGAATCAGATACCCACCCAAGATAAAACTTTTGTCTATATAGATGCGACTGCCCGCTGGCGGATTACCGACGCCTTGCGCTATATGCAGGCGGTGAGTAATGAAAACCGGGCCCAGACAATTCTCGATGATATTATTGCCAGTTCCATTCGGGATCTGGTCAATAAAAATGATCTGGTTGAGATTATCCGTAGTTCTGATTGGGTTCCGGGGGCAGAGCGTGCTGGCGTAGCTGTAAAGGCTAAAGAAGAATCCATTGAGTATGGCCGCGACAAGATCTCTGAGATGATTTTTGAAACCGCCTCAAAACTGACGCCGGATTATGGCATTGAACTGGTCGATGTGATGTTTAAGCGGGTCAACTACATCGAAAGTGTTCGTTTGAAGGTGTATGAACGGATGATTTCTGAGCGTAAGAGGATTGCTGCGGAAAAACGTTCCCTCGGTGAAGGGCAGAAGGCGGAAATTCTTGGTAAGGTTGATCGTGACTTGAAAGAGATCACCTCCCAGGCCAGGCGGGAGGCTTCAGAGATAAAGGGTAAGGCGGATGGAGAGGCGTCAGCAATTTACGCAAAAGCCTATAATCAGGATCCTGCTTTTTATGCCTTTTCCAAGAGCCTAGAGGCTTATGAAAAGACAGTTGGTAAAAATACCAGGATGATTCTTTCCTCTGATTCGGAATTTTACAGGTTTCTGGATACGGTTAAGTAATGAAGAAGTAAAAAAATAAAGATCAAAAATTAAAAAGCCCAAATTAGGTGTTTTCCATTGGAGATTCCTTATTTGGGCTTTTTGTTTTTCTGCTATTGGTCAGCTATCTTCACTTCAATACCGGAAGAGGCAAAGGAAGGTCGGTGGTGTTTTTCGTCAAAGGGAATCCGGCCTTTTTCTCTGAGCTGTTCCTGGAAGACCTCAAGGTCTGGTTCACTATTTAGCTGCTCTTTTCCGGTCAGGGTGAAGCGGCACTGGCAATTGGTCAGCTGTCCGTTGCACCATGGGCAGATTTCCACCGGGCAACCCAGGGTGTGCAGCTCGCCATCGGCTGTGAAGCAAATCGGGCAGAGGCTTTCGTCTGTGTGTGCCGGGCGGTAGGTTGGAAACTGGCTCAAACTTTCGATCTTCTTGATACATTCCTCATGGCTTTTGTAGCCAAAGAACTTTAAAGCTTCATCATCCCATATTCCCTCATCCCGCCGACCGAGAAATTCCACTTTTTCCTGGGAAACCAGGTAAAGGTAGTTTTCAATTCCGGTAATGGCGCAGAGCAAAAAGACTCCTTCTTTTCTATCAAGCAAGAGGATTTTGCTGATTGAGTCATCAATTCCTTCAGGTAAAAAACTGTAAAAATTATGAAAGAGATTGAGGGCAATACGGTCGTCTTTGTACTCTTCCAGCAGTGATCGTGCCTGGCTCATTTCTTCATCAGGCACTGCGTACTGCATGAGAAGTTCGATTTCTTTAATTTTGCTGCTGATCATTGGTGCTCTCTTTGATTGTAAAGTTCGTTATTTTGTTAAAGAAAATGTAAAATACACGAAAAATAAAAAAAAATCATGATACTTTGTTGGTCGGCGAGTGAGGTGGTTATTTTTTCGTCCTTGTCTCAATGGCATCGACCCAACGCTTTGTCTCGCCTTCTATGTCCTCTGCCTGTGTCAGGGCGGTAACTACGGCAATTCGTCGGGCTCCGGCCTGGATCAGTTGCGGCACGTGATTGAGCTTAATGCCCCCCATCACTGTAAAGGGCAGGTCAGATTCGGATGAGTAGGTGGCAATAGCCTCCGGCCCGATGAACTCTGCCAGTCCTGATTTTGTCTCGGTGGAAAAAAGAGGGCCAATGTTAAAGTAACTGGCCCCCCGTTCTGCCGCCGTGGCCGCCTGCTCTTTGGTGTTTGCCGACACCCCGATGATCATTTCCGGAGCAAGGCGACGCACCTCCCGGGCAGGTAGATCGCTGTTGCCGAGATGAATGCCGTCCGCATCAGCCAGCAGGGCAATGTCAACCCGGTTGTTGACGATAAAAAGAGCGCCAGCCCGGCTTGTTCTTTTGCGGAAAATATGGGCCTTTTGTAAAATAGTCCGGTCATCTGAAATTTTGTCTCGGAGTTGAACAATGCGGGCCCCGCCAGCCAGAACGGCATCGAGCCATTCTTCATCAGACCGGCCACAGGCCAGTTTTTCACAGGATACCGGATAAATAGTGACCTGCTTGGTGAATTGTTCTATTCGTTGCTGGTAAAGGGAACTGGGTAGTGTCATAGCTTATTTTTATTCTAACTTATTGAAATAGCAAGGTTTAATGTGTAAAAGCTTGAAGTTTTACTTGAAAAAGTCTATAATTATAAAAAATATTGAAAATGTATGCTAACTGAATAGTTACTGAGGTTTATAATTATTTACTGGCTGTTCGTCAATAATTGATGAACGAGTACCGGGCATTATTGTCTTGTTGCTCGCAATTTCCGACATAAATCTGATAGTTTCTTTTTTCTCGCAAGTCTGCGAGACCGCCAAGCGTATACAAGCAAATTTTACTCTCTTGTTTGTGCTGTTTCCTGTTGCCAATGTGAATTACGGCAGGGATGATGTGGTGGAAGTGAAATAAAAATGAAAAGGAGAATTCAATGCTGAACAACTTTGTCTCCGAAGAAAAAGCTGAACTCACCCTTGAAGGTAAGACTTATTCCTTTCCTGTTATTATTGGTTCAGAGGGCGAAAAAGCGGTGGATATCCGTTCGTTGCGGGCTGAGACTGGTTACGTGACCATTGATTCCGGTTATATGAACACCGGTTCCTGCGGCAGTGACATTACCTTTCTGGATGGCGAAAAAGGAGTGCTCAACTACCGTGGCTATGCCATTGATCAGCTTGCTGAAAATTGTTCTTTTGTGGAGGTTGCCTATCTCCTGGTGCATGGCAGTCTGCCCACAGGTGCTGAGTTGGCCGCTTATAAACAATTGCTAAGCCGATTTGCCATGGTTCATGAGGATATGATCCATTTCTTTGATCATTTTCCAGTGTCTGCCCCTCCCATGTCCATTCTTTCTTCCATGGTTAATTCTCTCTGTAATTTTTATCCGGAGATGAATAATAATCCGCTGGAAAATATTGATCGAATGTCAGCCCGGCTTATCTCCAAGGTCCGCACCATAGCAGCATTCTCCTATAAAAAATCACTGGGGCAGCCTCTGGTGTATCCGCGGCATGATTATTCATATTGCTCCAATTTTCTCAATATGATGTTTGATTCACCGGTAAAACCTTATGTGGTAAATGACAATGTTGTTGCTGCTTTAAATAAGTTGTTGATTCTCCATGCCGATCATGAGCAGAACTGTTCAACATCCACGGTAAGGCTGGTGGGCAGTGCCAGGGTAAATCTCTATGCCTCAATTTCAGCAGGCATCAGTGCCCTATGGGGCCCACTGCATGGTGGCGCCAATCAGGCGGTTATCGAGATGCTGGAAGCAATCCATGCCTCTGGAGGGGATTATAAAAAATATATCAACAAGGCAAAAGATCCTAAAGATCCCTTCCGCCTTGTAGGTTTTGGTCACCGGGTTTATAAGAGTCACGACCCTCGGGCACGAATTATTAAAGACGCGTGTGACAAGGTGCTGCTTTCCCTGGGTATCACTGATGATCCTCTGCTTAAGATTGCCAAGGAAATTGAAGCAGTCGCTCTAACTGATGATTATTTTGTCAGCCGGAACCTCTATCCCAATGTGGATTTTTACAGTGGTATTATCTACCGTGCCATCGGTATCCCCAATGATATGTTCACCGTGATGTTTGCCTTAGGTCGCCTGCCTGGCTGGATTGCTCACTGGAAAGAGATGTGGGATGATCCGAACTGGCGTATTGGTAGGCCGCGACAGATTTATACCGGGCCTAAACTAAGACCGTTTGTGCCCATTGCTGAAAGGGATTAGGGGTTGATGTAAGTAACGTTCTTGGCGGAAATGTAGCAAAAGAGATGTGAGGCGTTTATGGTCAGATTGGAGACAATCAGGCTATAAACGCCTTTTTTTGTGGGAATACTGACAAAAAAATTTAAGTTTGCCCTGTGTTTGGCCGATATAATAAGTGATAGCGATACTTGTCGGTGTATGTTTTTTTAACGTTTTTGATCTCAACTAAATCATGTCTGGACTAAACGCAATACTCTCTGGAAGTTATTCATCCATTGGCTCGGTGCGGGGCGAAGTTGGAGTTTCTGTCCCTTCCCGTCAAGAATCACAAGTGCGTCCGTTGGACGGAGACGTTTTTGAGGCTGGTCAATGGTGGAAAAATCGGGCTGTTTCCAGTGAAGATCCTGCTCTGACTGGTTCGGGGTGTCGTTGTGGTAGTTGTAATCTTTGTGCCGGTAAGGCCTATAGCGATCAGGGAATAAGTATCAAGCTGTCATCTTCTGAAGAAAGCTTGAATGAAGCAGCTTCTGGGGGGAAAAGTCTGGATGACGGAGAATTTTCTGCTGAGCAGGCTGAACGTTCCCAAGGAGATGAAGAGGGCGAAAGCGCAGCTTCCATGACGCAGGTCAAGGGAAGCGATGGTGAGCCTGTCAGTCAGGAGGAGATGGCACAGCTTACCGAGTTAAAGAAGATTGATGGAGAGGTTCGTGCCCATGAACAGGCCCATCTAGCTGCCGCCGGAGGGCTAGCCAAGGGTGGTGCTTCTTTTAGTTATAAGCGGGGAGCGGATGGTCAGAATTATGCGGTTGGAGGTGAGGTGCAGATTGATACTTCCCGCGGCGCTACGCCGGAAGAAACCCTGGCCAAGATGGTGAGGGTCAGGGCTGCTGCCCTGGCACCGTCAAGTCCATCTCCCCAGGATCGGAAGGTAGCTGCATCTGCCTCGGCAACCATGTCCGAAGCCAGGCTGGAAATAAAAGCTGACAAGCTTGAAAGGCCAGAGCGGGATGAGAGTGAAAAGGTTCGTGTGGGCGGCGAACGGATTTCTGCTGAAGATGGCGAGGATTCAGGCAGTATTGCTGAAGAGAAAGGCGGTCTTGATAAAGCCAAATCCGGATTGTATGCCAAGGCTGCATCGGTGTATCAGTCTGTAGGTCAGAGGCAGGGCGCACTTAATTTCTCTGTGTAGATCCACCTTGAAATGTTGATAGCAAATAGGGTTTAATTTCTCACCAGCCATGAATTTCAATCATTCGTCATTCCCTACAGGCTTCCACACATCACTTCGTAGTTTTCACATTCCCGGCGATTGATAAAAGGGCAGGTCTCTTTCTGGAACCATTGCAGCTTTGGGCACCAGTAACGATCTTTGAAAGGTTCGTTGCAGCCGTTTTTAGAGATTTGCTGTCGCTTTTGAGATCCGTTTCTTACCGTCGAATTCCTGATTTCAAATTTCCAGATCTTAGCCATTGTTCCCTCCATGGAAATGTGATTGTAGTCATCTCATCGGCACGAGTAGAAAATTGCTTTAGGTGTATTGACGAAATTTTGTCTCTATGGTAGTAAGATCGATTGTCTTTTTTTTATTATCGTGTTGTAATGATTTTATAATTGCTCGTATTGATTGTCAAATTATAAGTGTAATTTTTGTTAAAGCCTACTGTGCTGGTTCCTTAGGGTTTCTTCGACAGCGCATGCGGCTCAGAGGAACTGATTCAGATGCGTACAGACATTGTTCATATAGGTGCCGGAGAGTTAACATACGAGATTCGCAATATTGTCAACGTGGGTATGAAGTTGCAGACCCTGGGGATCAAAACATATTGGGAAAATATTGGCGATCCTGTGGCAAAGGGGGAGCAAATTCCCACCTGGATGAAAGAAATAGTGGCTGAATTTGCCATGGAGGATAGCAGCTACGGCTATTGCCCAACCAGGGGAATGCTTGACACCAGAGAGTTTATTGCCGGGCAGGTCAATCAGCGTGGTGGTGTACAGATTGATGCGGAAGATATTCTGTTTTTTAACGGTCTGGGCGATGCCATCAGTAAAGTCTTTGGGTTTCTAAAACGTACTGCCCGGGTGGTGGTACCCACTCCTAGTTATACAACGCACTCTTCCGCAGAAGCGGCCCATGCAGGCCTGCCGCCGGTGTCCTACCGTCTTGATCCGCACAATAACTGGTACCCTGATTTGGATGACCTGGAAAAGAGGATCAAATACAACCCGGCGGTTGCCGGAATTTTGATTATCAACCCGGACAATCCAACCGGTGCGGTCTACCCCGAGGCCATCCTGCGTGGTATGGTGGAACTTGCCAGAAAATATGATCTCTTTGTTATCTGTGACGAGGTGTATCATCACATTGTTTATAACGGTAAAAAGACAGCGGCATTATCAGATATTATTGGAGATGTTCCGGCTATTGCCATGCGCGGCGTGTCCAAGGAGATGCCTTGGCCCGGTTCGCGCTGTGGCTGGATAGAGGTTTATAATGCCGATAAAGATCCAATGTTTGAAAGGTATGTTGCTTCAATCCTCAATGCCAAAATGGTAGAGGTGTGCTCTACAACCTTGCCACAGAAGGCTTTTCCTAAACTTGTTAGCCATCCGGAATATGGAAATTATCTGGCCGAACGGGTGCAGAGGTATGAAAAGTATTCAAACATTGCCTATGATTGCCTGAAAAATTTAGAGGGTGTGCTTGTTAACCGCACCAATGGTGCATTTTACATGAGTGTGGTGTTTGAAGAAGGGGTGTTAACCCATCAGCAAACCCTGGAGATTGAAAATAGCGAGGTCCGGGCAGAGATCGAACGATTGGTCAGTGGAGACAATGTTTCCCTTGATAAACGTTTTGTCTATTATCTGCTTGGTGCTACCGGTGTCTGTGTTGTTCCTCTTACCTCTTTTGCCACTGAATTACAGGGCTTCAGGGCAACATTGCTGGAGCGCGATGAGGACAAGTTTCGCATGATTTTTGATATCATTGCAGAAAATATTAAAAAATATCTTGCTTCTTAATGGAGCATAGCAAACTACGAATTGCGAGTTGGTTTTTTTTAGGCGGAAGTTTGATCTATAATTCGTAATTCGTAGTTTTTATTTTTTCGGTCTGCCAATATTTTTTAGCAATTCAGGCCGAAGAGTGCGCAGTAGTTGCAGCTTCTTGATTTTTTTTGGATCTGTCTCTCCATTAATGTTGGTTATAAAAAGCTGATTATGGCCCTTGCCATAGTAATTAGTGATATCCAGCACACTTCCCACTACAACCAGTCTTTTCTTCTTAATTCGTTCTTCGTAGCGCTCCATAGCCTGGGCTACCTGAAAATTAATATTCTGTTCAATAAAGAGGGCCTCTTGGTTTGCGGAGTCTACTTTTTCTCCAGGCTTAGTTTTTAAATTTTTCAGGGGAAGGTAGAGGTGGTCGAGCTGCTGGCGGGTGGTTGGGTCAAGTTGCTGGTAGCCGCTTTTGAAGATACGGATGGCTTCACTGTCTGTATTACCGGTTATGAGCAGGATGGGGCTATGTAAAAATCTGATTCCGTAATCAAGTGTGCCAAGAGAGGTGGTGAGCTGGTTGCCGAGGTTTCTCACCGCAAAAACCTTGTCCTTTGGGTTTGCAATGATAAGATTTGGCTGGACCCTGGCATCAGCACCTGCCAGCCAGGTAATGTGGGGTGCGTATGTATTGTTTTTTGGCAGCGCATTATCGGATTCTTGGGGATTTGTGGCAAGTATCTCCTGGAGCACATCAAATGGTGGTACGCCGGCCCTGTTTTTTAGTACTGGTCGCATCTCTGCCTGGACCTGCAAGGTGAAAATACAAACAGTGATGAATAGAAGGATGGCAAGGACGTGTGTTTTTCGCATAATAAACCTGTTTGGTTGTGGATGACCTGTCGCGGTTAGCCCATTACCCGGCAACGGGGCAAGCGATTGTCTTTTATGTTTTAAGAATAGCAG
>PJEL010001819.1_pt1 | contig 20504 bp, 23 predicted proteins | sample 1853271 | NCBI WGS metagenome assembly PJEL01 (sample SAMN08108733, study PRJNA415343) | Invertebrate metagenome, whole genome shotgun sequencing project. | host: Globobulimina | place: Sweden: Gullmar Fjord | collected 2015-08
CTCCCTTTGCTGGACTTGAACCAGCGACATACGGATTAACAGTCCGGCGTTCTACCAACTGAACTAAAAGGGAATTATCTATTTCGTTGCTTGCACCGTATTTCTCATATTCTAACGAATAAAAAGAAATAATGGTGCCTCGAGGCGGAATCGAACCACCGACACGAGGATTTTCAATCCTCTGCTCTACCGACTGAGCTATCGAGGCAACGGAGCGCTATTAAACGGGTTTTAGGCTCTTTCGTCAACTTTTTTTTCGAGAAAAATCGAGCAAATGGTTCGCCTGCTCGATTTTTGCCCATTAAAGCCGTTATCTATACCAGTTTGATGCATTGAACCCTAAATTTTCGTATGCACCCCCTGAGATGTGTGGGGTAAATACCATTGATAAATACCGTAAAGATCTCAATCCTTTGCTCAAAAGCTTAAATTTTGCCTTGATTAAACTCTTTTTGGAATGCAGTCACTTTCTCTAAATAACGTCTTGCTTCTGCTTTTGGGTGTTTATTGGTCAGAGCCCAATACACCTGATTTGGCTGAAGGCTGTTTAAATCATTCATCGCCCGTTTTCTATCATTTCGATTAAAGGTGTTAAGTACACCGCCAGCACCACCGTTATAAGCCGAAATCATACTGTAATGCAGTGATGTCGGATTCTTTACATCTTTCAAATAACGATTACGCAAAATATAAAAATAGGCTGTACCCGTATCAATGTTACTTCTTGGGTCAAATAAATATTCAGGACTCGGTATGCCGGGCTTCTTTTTGACGAGTTTAAAGACATCGGCGCCAGCCGTTTTGGGTATAACTTGCATTAAGCCATAAGCGTTGGCGTGGCTAACTGCGTAGGGATTAAAACTGCTTTCGGTTTTGATGATTGCATAGATCAGATCTTCAGGGATGCCGTAACGGCGAGAGGCATCTTTAATGATACTCGCATATTTATAGCCTCGCTGTTCTGAGCTATTTGCAACTAAAGGGATCTCGACGTAATACGCTTGCTGATAGCGGATCTTTTTTTTCTTTAATTTGGTATTAATTAGGTGATCAGCAAATTGATTTGCACGCCAAGACCATTCAATCGGCTTGCCATCTTGATCTAAAACTTGCTCGTAGAGGAAGGGTTTACCTTTTAGCTCGATAGCCATATCAGAATATAAATCGACCCCTGCTGGGTTATCGGGGGTGAGCAGGGTTGTGGTGATTGCTTCTTTTAAATGTTTTTCTGGTTCTGTTTTAGCAACAGTTTCGATAGTAACGATACCGCGATCAAAATCAACGTGCGCACGACTTTGATAGCCATCAGTATATTTTACGTATTGACGTTTACTGGATACTAAAGCGTTATCATCGCCCCATTGGCGTTTGATCTTGCCATTGAACGATCCAATTAATCGGTTTAATTCAGCGGGATCTTTAGTGAACTGGCCGGGAAGCGATGCCAGATTGTTCGCAAAGCGGTTAGTGGTGCTGTAGTCAACATCGTACAACTGCTCGATGAATTCACGACTACATCCGTTGAGCAAGAAGAGAGATAACAGTAAACAAAGGCGTTTATTCATAAGTAGGCAAACAGAAAGTGACATTATTGATAGTTAATTAACGACCAATGATGTCATTTTCTTTCTCTACCCGTAAACCTTTTCACCGGAATATATTAATAAACCGTGATGGGTATTACTTGCTTGGTGGCGTGTAACCTTCAATGATCACATCTTGACCTTCAAATAAGAAGTTAACCATTTCGGTTTCAAGCAGCTTACGGTGATCAACATTCATCATGTTTAGTTTTTTCTCATTGATCAGCATGGTTTGCTTACTTTGCCATTCTGCCCATGCTTCTTTTGAAATATTGTCAAAAATACGTTTACCTAGATCGCCAGGGTACAGTTGGAAATCGAGTCCTTCAGCATCTTTCTTTAGGCGAGTACAAAAAACAGTACGGCTCATTGAATGGCTCCTTAATCATGACCTAATGAGTACGCTGCTAGTTATACCAGAGTGTAACCCTAGCATCTAGGATAAGGCAGCGAAGAGGCGAAACTTGTGTAAAAATGGCGATGAAAGCCCTTTTAAATACCACTTTTATTATAGTGTTTTTGAGTGATTGAGCTCGTAGCGCAGGTCTTCAAGTATTTGTTGTACTGGCGCTGCTAACCCTACTTTTGGTGGTGTGGTTAAGCTATACCATTGACCTTTTCCGCTTTCTTGAACCACATTCATCGGGGATGATAGCAGCATGCGAATAGGTACGATATCGAGGTGGTAGTGACTAAAGGTATGGCGGAAAGCATGCAGTTGTTCTGTTTCGTTAATGTGATTTTCTGAGCCAATACGTTGCGTGATTAAAGCACTTAAATCATCGGTATCATGCTGCGGAAAACACCATAACCCGCCCCAGATTCCGACAGGTGGACGCTGTTCTAGCCATACCTCGTCACCGTGTTGCAAAATAGCAAACCAAGTCTGTTTTTCTGGCATTACTTTCTTCAGCTTTTTACTCGGAAAATCGGTTTGGCGTAGTTGTGCTTTTGCTTCACACATTGCTTCAATAGGGCACAGCTCGCATTTAGGCTTGCTGCGGGTGCAAATCATTGCGCCCATATCCATCATTGCTTGGTTATAACGCTCTACTCCTGAATCTGGTGTGTTTTTTTCCGCTATTTCCCACAATACATTTTCGACAGGCTTTTTACCGGGCCAACCTTCTACGGCATAGCAACGCGCTAATGTGCGTTTTACATTGCCATCTAAAATTGCGTGATGTTGCTTGAGTGATAACGACAGAACAGCTCCAGCGGTGGATCGACCAATACCGGGTAGGGCTTGCACCTGATCAATGTCTGTAGGGAACATACCATTGTGTTCAGATACGATAATTTGTGCGGCTTTATGAAGATTTCGAGCGCGAGCGTAGTAACCAAGCCCAGTCCAAAGGTGTAATACCTCATCTTGCTCGGCAGCCGCTAAATCTTGCACTGTCGGAAAACGTTCCATGAAACGTTCAAAATAAGGGATCACAGTGGCAACTTGGGTTTGCTGCAGCATGATTTCTGATAACCATACTTTATAAGGTGTTTTATTTTGTTGCCAAGGCAGTGTCTTACGACCAAATTTGTCGTACCACGCTAAAATGGCATCAGAGAAGGTATTACTCACGGGCTTTACTCACTGTTGTTTGTTTAGCGTTGATAGGCGCTATTATAATTATTGAGTTTGATATGATTGCACTGATTTTTACTGGTTCTGGTAGTATGACGTTGGGCATTATTGAACTCAGTATGGGGCATGATTCCACCATAAACTTGCCATTGTCGCAATCTATAGACTTGCACTTATGCCATAACTTTGGATAATGCCGTTCCGCTTAGTTTTTCTTCATTTTTAGTTTTAGGTATTTACCATGAGCGAAGTTTCAAAAAAGTCCGGCGATGTAACCGTGACTGAATTGACCGAAGACGGCAAACTTGTACGAAAGATTCGTAGTTTTGTTCGTCGTGAAGGCCGTTTAACCAAAGGCCAAGAATCGGCTATGGATAACAACTGGTCAACAATGGGTATCGACTTTGCTCAGCAAATGCTGGACTGGAAAGAAGTCTATAACCGTGAAGCACCTGTTGTGCTAGAAATTGGTTTTGGCATGGGCGCATCATTGGTGGAAATGGCCAAGAATGCTTCAGAGAAAGACTTTATTGGTATCGAAGTACACAGCCCTGGTGTGGGTGCATGTTTGATGGGGGCAGAAGAAGCAGCCCTAACTAACTTACGTGTAATGTGTCACGATGCTGTTGAAGTGTTTGATTACATGATTCCAGATGGCAGCCTAGACACTGTTCAGCTGTTCTTCCCTGACCCATGGCATAAAACGCGTCACCATAAGCGTCGTATCGTTCAGCCTGCATTTGCTGAGATGTTACGTAAAAAGCTGAAAATTGGTGGTGTTTTCCATATGGCAACAGATTGGGAAAACTACGCAGAGCACATGGTTGAAGTGATGAATGCGGCACCTGGTTACAAGAATACGGCAACAGACGGTGACTATATTGCGCGTCCTGAAGATCGTCCGTTAACCAAATTTGAAGCACGTGGTCACCGTTTAGGTCACGGCGTATGGGACATGAAGTACGCACGTACCGAGTAGTCTCAGTTTTGCTAAGGTTGTAATCTTTTCCGCTATCGCCCAGACTATTTGTCGACGCCGATATGGTTAGATGCAGTGCTTAAAGCAAACATAGAATAAATTGCATCATGCCTTTAAAGCCAACCTCGTGTTGGCTTTTTTGCCCTTGGAGAATAAGAATGAAGCCAACAAAAGAGTTGCTCGCTGGTATTTTGGATGAAGTGAGACCACTAATCGGTCAAGGAAAGGTCGCAGATTATATTCCTGCATTGGCCGGTATTTCTGCCACTAAATTAGGCATTGCCGTGTGTTATAACGATGGCGAAATCATCCAAGCCGGAGACACTCAAGAACGTTTCTCTATTCAATCCATCTCTAAGGTAATGTCACTCACATTAGCCATGAGCCTATATGAACCAGAAGAAATTTGGCGACGTGTTGGTAAAGAGCCTTCTGGCCATGCATTTAATTCGATGATCCAGCTTGAACTGGAAAATGGTATTCCACGCAATCCATTCATCAATGCTGGCGCGTTAGTGGTATCTGATTTATTGCATAGTCGTTTAGCTGCGCCACAATATCGGATGCTAGAACTCGTTCGAAAACTGTCTTGTAATCCCCATTTAACGTATGACAAAGCGGTTGCTGCATCTGAAATGCAGCATAGTGATCGTAATGCATCGATTGCGTATTTAATGCGTTCTTTCGGTAACTTTGAAAATGAAGTAATGCCTGTTTTAACCAATTATTTTAGTTATTGTGCGCTAAAAATGAGCTGTGTTGATTTGGCTCGTACATTCAGTTACTTAGCAAATAAAGGGCTTCCTTTAGGCGCGAAAAAAACTATTATCAGCCAGACTCAGAGTAAGCAAATGAATGCATTGCTTGCAACCTGTGGGCTATATGACGGTGCAGGTGAGTTTGCTTATCGTGTGGGTATGCCGGGCAAGTCAGGTGTGGGTGGCGGAATTGTTGCTATCGTGCCGGGTGAAATGTCGATAACGGTGTGGTCACCTGAGCTGGACCCTTCTGGTAACTCGTTGGCAGGCACAGCAGCATTAGAATTACTCGCTGAACGTATTGGGCGATCAATTTTTTAAGGAGCTGTGTCTATTCATGTCGCAGACTCTACCTTGTATAGGGATGGCATGAATATGATTTTTGCTAGAAATGCTGCGCTAAAATTAACAATGCTGATGTTTACTTTGGTTGTAATGGTGACGCCTGTTTGGGCTTCACAGTGTGACTTAACCTGGCATAACGTAGTGACGTTACAAGATGGCGCGTTAATCCTAGATGATGGGCAGCGTTTGTTTAAAGTGAAGCAGAATGGTCAGTTGTATTTTGGTGTGCATAAGGTTCAGTTAAATACCGCTCAACAACAAGCGCTAGTCAAATATCACCAAACCCTGACGAAAGATTTACCTTACCAACTTTCACATTCGCAGCTCATTGATGATGAATTGTGCCAGCGAGTCGTCAAAAGACAAACCCAAGAAGCAGAGATCCAATCTCTGATCCCTGCGCTAAAAACATGGCAAAGTGTGACTGTTTATTAGTAAAGTCGTTAGCTAAATAGTTAACAATACGAGTATCTTGGCGCACTAAGAATACGCGTAAGATACTCGCTATTTTTTATTAATCCTCGACAAACGCTGCCAGTAAATCATTCAAGAACAGTTTACCGTGTTCGGTTATCTGCCATGTATCGCCAGTATCAATCAGATACTTTTGTTCCAACGCCCACTGAATATTCGTGTCGATAGTATCGAGTGATAGGCCTGTACGGTCACAATAATCTTGCTTTGGACATGCCTCAAGCAAGCGGAATCGATTCATGAAAAACTCAAACGGACGTTCTGCTGCATCAACTTGGGTTTCTTTATCCAAGTACGGTTTTGCGGGGTTTAGGTAGCCTCTTGGGTGCTTAACTTTTACGGTACGAGTTATGTTGCCATCGGCAAAGCTGACTTTACCGTGTGCGCCACAACCGATACCTAGGTAATCACCAAAGCGCCAATAGTTGAGGTTATGACGGCATTGTAAACCGGGCTTGCTGTAGCCTGATATTTCGTATTGCACATAACCAGCCGCTGCCAGTATCTGATGACCTTGCTCAAAAATATCCCATAAATCGTCATCATCAGGCAATGTTGGTGGCTTAGAATAGAACATGGTATTGGGTTCTATTGTCAGCTGATACCAAGATAAGTGCGGTGGATTTAGCGCAATAGCTTGCTTGAGATCGTACATCGCATCATCAATGGATTGGTCGGGTAAACCGTGCATCAAATCGATATTAAAGCTGTTTAAGCCAGCCTCTGTGGCAAGCTTCGCGGCTTTGCGTGCTTCATCGCTACCATGGATACGACCAAGGCGGGTTAGCTTTTCATTTTGAAAACTCTGTACACCGATAGAAATACGATTAATCCCCACCTCTTGGTAAGCAACAAAACGTCCTGCTTCAACAGTACCAGGGTTGGCTTCCATGGTAATTTCGATATCGCGGCTAAATGGAATTCTAGCTTCAATACCTTTAAGCAGACGCCCGATTTCTGGTGGAGAAATTAAGCTAGGTGTACCACCGCCAATAAAGATGGAATGTAACGGACGAACCCCTGCTTCTAGCTGATATTTTGCTAGGTCGATGTCTAAATCTTCGAGTAGGGCATCGATATAATCGAGCTCAGGGATCTCGGCTTTTAATGCATGTGAATTAAAATCGCAGTATGGACATTTTTGAACACACCAAGGAATATGCACATACAGGCTTAGAGGGGGTGGTACTAACATTATGCGTCCTTTAGGGCTGCAAAGAGTTTTTGTAGTGCTTTGCCACGATGCGACAATTCTTTCTTACGCGTTGATTCTAGTTGTGCTGAAGCACATTGATCTTCTGGTACCCAGAAGACAGGATCATAGCCGAAACCATTCTCGCCTTGCGCTTGCGTTAAGATGCTACCTTCCCAGCTACCATGGCAGACTAAAGGTGTTGGATCGTTTTCATGGCGCATCATTACTAATACACAGTGGAAACGGGCAGTACGTTGCTCTGCTGGTACGCCTTCCATATCAGCCAATAGCTTCTCAAGGTTTTGTTGATCTGTGGCATCTTCACCCGCAAAGCGAGCAGAATAAATGCCCGGTGCACCTTGTAGAAAATCGACTTCAAGACCAGAATCATCAGCAATGGCTGGTAACCCCGTTTCTTTAGCGGCATGGCGCGCTTTGATGATTGCGTTTTCGATAAACGTGGTGCCAGTTTCAGCAACCGAAGACACATTGAAATCACTTTGTGCAACAACATCAAAACCAAAATCAGCCAGCAAGCTAGCCATTTCTTTTACTTTACCTTGGTTGCCTGTTGCTAATACGAGTTTGCTCATCGGTGTGCCTCTACGATGCTTAATGAAACGAAAAATAAGGGCGACATAATATACCCATGATACTTCAAGATGCAAAGTCAGCAAGGCAAATTGTGCCAATATGCTAGGCATAAAATTGAAGTATAGTTATTCTACATAGAGATTTTATAACAACGCAGATTGGTGCAAGTTGCCTTGCCCTACGGGGCGCAAGCTCGAAAACCAGCCCTGCGTTGTAACATTCAAAAAGTGAATAACAATTACCTCATGTTACGCCTTGCTCTGATTATCGAGCTTGTGCCTGACAAAGCATCTTGAGGTAACATGGGTATATACCTAAGCGGCTTACAGATGCGAGTTTCAGCCGAAATTTATTAGCATGTATGAGCGATGATTAAATCGTGATAGATAATAAAAAAGGAGCCAAAGCTCCTTAATATTGATTGTTATGCGATTACGCTATTTTTTCGTTGCTAGCGTTTAATCAACGTAGAAGGTTTGATCAAATTTAATTTCGCCATTAGTCCCATTTTGGAACACATCAATTGTAAATTTGAAACTCTCTTCATTGGCATGATTAAGTTCAGCTATGTAGTAAATAGCCTTACCTTCACGTACTTCACGAAAGGCGAGCTTCTTTTCGGTGCCGAGTAAGTTTCGCGCCTTTCCAGATAGCTGTGCCGTCACCGCAGGCTTTCCTTTGGCTGAAGTATCAAGCACGGTTACATTCACTACTGCTGAATATCGGCTACGTGTAATACGGTAAGTATTGGCAACTTCTGGCGTTAGAAATGTCGATGGAAAGCTTGAATAATGCACTTCAAGATTACCGATATTTTTGAGTTGTTCTGCTTGAGCTGGTAATGCGATAAAGAGCACTGCCGACAATAAACATAGAATACGAATCATGACATTATCCTTTTAGATACCCACCTGATAATAAAAGACCGCAATCATCAGATGGGTATTACAAACTTCCTTTAGTATAGCTGTAATGCCCTATAGCAACTCTGCGATCACCGGCGGAATTTCTCGTGGACTTTCAATACGCACTTGTTTATGACGACCTTGCATTCCTTTCTCTATCAGCACTTGGCCTTTAGCGACGCGAAATTGTTTTGCCAGAAATTTACTTAAGTGTGCATTGGCTTTGCCATCAACGGGTGGTGCTGTAATTGCTATTTTTAGCTCTTCACCGTGCAAGCCAACGATTTGATCGCGGCTTGCTTTCGGTTGAATGTACAGGCGAATAAGTAAATCATCGCCTGTTTTACTTACAGCACTTTGGCTCATAGTTGGAACCAAACCGGACCGATCAAATCACCCATCAGAAAGTTAGCGAACTGCAGGCCAAGAAATAGCACTAATACGCTTAAATCTAAACCGCCCATTGCCGGAATAACACGACGAATAGGCGCTGTTAGTGGTTCTGTTAGTTGATGCATGACAAATTCAATTGGGTTACGACCTTGGCTTACCCAGCTAAGGATGGCACGAAGCAGTAGAATCCAAAATAGAAGGCCACCAGCTGCTTTTAGCAGAGATAGTGCACCAATCCATAAGAAGTCAGGGCTAAATACAATGCCGCCATTGAGTGCTAATTGTAGTGTTAAAAACTTACCAATACTTAGCACATAAGCGAAAATTAATGTCGCTAAATCAAAACCACCGATAGGCGGAATGATACGGCGAAGGGGGGCAACAATAGGTTGTGTTGCTTTCACTACAAACTGAGAGAACGGGTTGTAGAAATCAGCACGAGCCCATTGTAGCCATATTCTAATTAACACGACCATAATGTAGAGGTCGAAAACAGTACTTACTAAAAAACCAAGAGAGTTCATATATTAACCTTAAAACAGTTTTTCCATTTCTTCAGCGCGAGATACCGCAGCACGCATTGCTTTGGCTACGATATCACTAAGTTGGTGTTCGTTAAATGTGCGAATGGCTTCTGCCGTTGTTCCACCTTTTGATGTTACTTGCTCGCGCAAGGTCGATAATTCAGTCTCGGGATTCGCCTTTACTAGCTCTGCTGCCCCTAATGCGGATTGCTGAACGAGTAAACGTGCTGTATCGGCATCGAAACCTTGTTCAATCGCTTCTTTTTGCATTGCTTCCATAAAGAGAAAGAAATAAGCCGGTGCACTACCTGCTGCAGCGATCACACCGTTAATTCCTGATTCTTGTTGCACCCAACAGGCTTCACCCACTGCTTGCATTAGTTGTTCTGCATAGACTTTATCATTTACAGATACACTTTGTGATGCGAATAGGCCACTCATGCCTTTACCGATCAATGATGGCGTATTAGGCATCACTCGAACAAGATTAAGCTCAGTATTTAGCATTTCATTTAAACGAGAAGCAGAGATACCTGCTGCAATTGAAATGACTAATTTATTTGAGAAGTCGATATCTTGCAGTGCATTACAAACGCTTTCCATTAACTGGGGCTTAACCGCAAGCACAATGACATCAGCTTGCTGCGCAGCGCGTAGGTTATCGGCATCGGTATGAATACCATAATCACGCGCTAAAGGTTCACGACGCGCTTCGCTAGGGGCCGTTGCGGTAATCTTATTGGCTGGGTAGCCACTTGCAACTAACCCTGCAATGATTGAACGCGCCATATTGCCTGCGCCAATGAAGGTGATCGAGCGTTGTTCCATGAAAAATCCTTATTAAATAAGTAGAGAGGAGGCGAATTTCTCGTCTCTGTCTACGTGTAATCACGTGCGCCGAAAATCGCAGTACCAATGCGTACTATTGTACTGCCTGCTGCGATGGCTGCGTCCATATCACCGCTCATACCCATAGATAATGTGTCGATCTGTGGGTATTTTATGTGTAATTGTTGTTGTGCATCCGCCAGTAATTTAAAGGCTGCATATTGATGGCCATAACTGTCGGCTTTTTGTGGGATCGACATCAATCCACGCAAGACCAAATTGGGCATGGTTGCAATCTCATCAGCTAAAGCAGTTAAGTCGTTAATATTAACGCCTGATTTACTCTCTTCACCGCTGGTATTAACCTGTAGCAATATATTCAGAGGCGCCATACTTGATGGACGTTGTTCATTGAGTCTTCGCGCCGTTTTAATACGATCAACTGAATGCACCCAATCGAAATGCTCTGCAATTGGGCGTGTTTTATTGGATTGTATTGGACCAATAAAGTGCCAAACAATTTCTTCCGTTTGTGCATGATTTGCAAAATGCTGCACTTTTTCAACGCCTTCCTGCACGTAGTTTTCACCAAATGCACGTTGACCCGCCGCAATTGCATCATCAATTGCCGCGATTGGTTTTGTTTTACTTACCGCCAAGAGTTGCACGGAATCTGTTGTTCGACCGCATTTTTCGGTCGCAGAAGTTATCTGACTGATGACCTGTTCAATATTTTGTTTGATACTACTCATAATTGATTCTTGAGGAAAAGTTATGGATATCACAGAACTACTGGACTTTAGTGTAAAGCATAATGCGTCAGATCTGCACCTTTCTGCGGGTGTACCGCCAATGATCCGTGTTGATGGTGATGTTAGAAAACTCAGCCTACCAGCTTTAGACCATTCAGAAGTACACCGTTTAGTGTTCGACATTATGAACGATGCACAGCGCCGTGAATACGAAGAAAGGCTTGAAGTCGATTTTTCATTTGAATTACCTAATGTAGGTCGCTTTCGTGTGAATGCGTTTCATCAATCTCGTGGTGGCGCTGCAGTATTTAGAACGATTCCCGTTGCTATTCCGACCCTTGAATCACTTAATGCACCCGATATTTTTTATAAAATTGCGCAATGTCAGCGTGGTTTAGTCTTGGTGACAGGGGCGACCGGTTCAGGTAAATCCACCACGATTGCTGCTTTAGTGGATTACATTAATGAAAATACCAATAGCCATATCTTAACCATTGAAGATCCGGTGGAATTTGTTCATACCAGTAAACGTTGTTTGATCAACCAGCGTGAAGTACACCGTGATACGCACAGTTTTCACAATGCATTACGATCTGCTTTGCGTGAAGATCCCGATGTGATTGTGGTGGGGGAATTACGCGATCAAGAAAGCATTAGTTTGGCACTGACAGCTGCTGAAACAGGGCATTTAGTATTAGGTACTTTGCACACCAGCTCTGCGGCTAAAACTGTCGATCGTATTATCGATGTATTTCCGGGTAATGATAAGGACATGGTACGTTCAATGCTGTCTGAATCGTTACGTGCCGTGGTATCACAAAGTCTGCTTAAAAGTCTGAATGGTGGGCGAGTTGCTGCGCATGAAGTGATGATCGCCACCCCCGCGATTAGAAATCTGATCCGAGAAAGCAAAGTCGCGCAAATGTATTCAATGATCCAAACGGGATCGTCTATGGGCATGCAAACCATGGAACAAAGCGTCAAAATGCTGGTGGCACAAGGTACTGTTGATTCTGAAGAAGGGCGTCGTATCATCAATGGTGCATCATCAATCATGTAAACAATTATATTATGTGAGGTTTATTGACGTGAATAAACCTGTTCTATTGGCATTTTAAACGAAGGAACGAGAATGAAGCTGCAAGATATTCTCAATGAAGTCGTCAGCAAAAAAGCATCGGATTTATATATTACCGTTGATTCACCTTGTCTGTTACGTATTGACGGTCACCTGCATGCATTAGGTGAAGAATTAATGCGTGAAGGGGTTGATGCATTGTTTGATGAAGCGATGGATCGAGAGTTATACCAAGAATTTGTTACGACACGTGAAGCCAATTTTGCATTAGTACGTGGTGATATGCGTTTTCGGGTAAGTGCATTTTGGCAGCGTGAATTACCGGGTATGGTCATTCGTCGGATTGAAACCCACATTCCAGATTTGACAGATCTCAATTTGCCTATAGATATGCAAAGAATGGCGTTAGCAAAGCGTGGTTTAGTGCTTATTGTGGGCGCGACAGGCTCGGGTAAATCGACCTCAATGGCGGCAATGACTGGCTTTCGAAATAAAAATCGTAGCGGCCATATTTTAACGGTAGAAGATCCCATTGAGTTTGTGCATAAGCATGATCGCTGCATCGTCACGCAGCGTGAAGTGGGCTTAGATACAGAGAGTTATGAAGTTGCACTAAAGAACTCGCTACGCCAAGCACCAGATATGATTTTAATTGGTGAGGTACGCACGCCTGAAACCATGGAATACGCAATGAACTTTGCTGAAACTGGGCACCTATGTATGGCGACGTTACATGCTAATAATGCCAATCAGGCACTGGAGAGAATTCTACATTTAGTGCCGAAAGAGCGCCGAGATCAGTTTTTATTTGATTTGTCATTAAACCTGAAATGTATTTTGGCACAACAGTTGATCCCAGATGCACATGGTATTGGTCGGCATGCGACATTTGAATTATTGCTGAATACGCCACGCGTGGCGGATCTTATTCGTCGTGGCGAATTGCATGAGATCAAAGATGTAATGGTGAAGTCAGGTGAATCCGGCATGATGACGTTTGATCAATCACTTTATCAATTGTTTAGTGAAGGAAAGATCACCGAGCAAGATGCACTCCACCATGCAGATTCTGCGAACGATCTACGCTTGATGATCAAAATTGGGGATCAAAATAAGATGGGCGGTAGTGCGTTAGACGGTGTAACCGTTGAATTGTAAGCGACAGCTTTAGAGTAGCTATGATCCTAAAACTATAAGTGCTACTAATAATTGTAACTCTTTGTAATTTAAGTGTTAAAGGTCAACGCAGGATCCTTGCGTACAGCATAAATAGCTTTTGGGTTATAGTAGTCTAAAAGCTGTACAAGCTGATCAAGCCAAGTAAATGCTGGATCTTTACCTTCAGATTGTTGATCAGTTTTTAGTGAGGTAGGTTTGCGCTGTATTTTATGAAAAAAGCTGTACAAGGTGGTCACTTACGGTATTTAAAGCTGCTTATATTATGATGATTCAAGTGGGAGTGAAGGCTGAGAAGTCTTTATGCAATGGATATATTATGGGCGTTATGCGGAAGGGGTGAGTACCGAAATGCACTTCGATACTCATATTTATTTAGCCGTATTGGCGTTCAAACCAACTTTCTAAAATAACGACTGCGGATTGTGAATCGATATTACCTTTACTTAATGAACGGTATCCACCGCGTTCAAACAAGTCTGCTTTTGCTTCAACAGTACTCAATCGTTCGTCATGTAATTCAACCACACAGCCGAATCGACCGTGTATACGATTGGCGAATTTTTTAGCGCGAGGTGTAATGCTCTCAAGCTCTCCACCTTCTAAATCGAGTGGTAGACCAACAACGACTAAATCGGGTTGCCATTCTTTTAAAATTTTACCAATGTCGTCCCAGTTGGGAATGCCATCTTTTGCTTTAAGTGCAGCTAAAGGGTTTGCTGTACCTGTTAGTTCTTGACCGATTGCAACACCAATACTTTTTGTGCCGTAATCAAATGCTAATACACTGCGTGAGTTACTCATGCATGTCCTTTTTCGATCGAAAGGTTGGCTGGGTTTATACCTAAGCGGGCGACGGCGGTATCCCATCGCTCATTAATAGGGGTTTCAAAAATCACTTCAGCGTCGGCTTCCATTGTTAACCAGCTATTTTCTGCTAATTCTTGCTCTAATTGCCCTGCAGACCATCCTGCATAACCTAATGCGACGATGAATTTCTCTGGTGCTTCACTAGTACCTAATAACGGTAAAATATCTTGTGATGTTGTTACCGATAGCTCATCGTTAATGCTGATACTCGAATCAAATTGACCTTTTGGCTGATGCAAAACAAAGCCTCGATCTTCAGAAACCGGTCCGCCGTTTAATACCGATTGCGTTAGGCTATCGGGGTTATTCAAGGGAAGATCACGCTCGACTTCAATCTGTTCAAGCATATTGCCGACAGATATTTCAATCGGCAAATTGATGACTAAGCCCATAGCACCTTCTTCATTGTGCTCACAAACATACACAACCCCACGTTTAAAATGTGGGTCTTGCATGCTAGGCATGGCGACTAGAAAATGGTTAGTTAAATTCATAGATCACACCGACAGCTAATTGAAAAATATGATTCTCTACTTACAGTATGCAGAGTATTTTAGGGAATTGGTATTAGGGGTTGTTGATCTTGCAATATTGTCGTGATTAAAGAGTAAAAATTCTTCAGACAAGGTACGAAGAGAGAGGTTGGCTTAGCCTAATTAAGCTTAGAGGAACGCAGTCTTGCCATCTTCAAACATCTACGTTGTTAATGCGAAGGTAAGATATAAATGAAGGTGGTTGTATGATCTCTGCTCTTATTTTAATAAGAGCAGAGATTCAATGTGTTATGGGCTCTGTTGAAAGATCAACGAGCTCTAATCACACTGCTTTATTTCTCTAATCGACGCTCGATTGCATCCATTAGCTTACCTGTAATAGAAATATCGAAAGCAGCTTCGATTTCACGAATACACGTTGGGCTTGTTACGTTAATTTCTGTTAGTTTGTCACCGATAACATCCAGCCCAACGAAGATCAGACCTTTTTCTTTCAATACCGGTGCAACGGTTTCAGCAATCATACGATCGGTTTCACTGATAGGGCGTGCTTCACCACGACCGCCAGCAGCCAGGTTACCGCGCGTCTCACCTTTAGCGGGAATACGTGCTAAGCAATATGGCATTGGCTCGCCATCTACCACCAGAATACGCTTATCACCATTGCTGATATCTGGTACGAATGTTTGCGCCATACAGTAGGTTGTGCCCATTGCTGTAAGGGTTTCAATAATCACAGATACATTCGGATCGCCTTTCATCACACGGAAGATAGAAGAACCACCCATGCCATCTAAAGGTTTTAGGATCACATCACCATGTTCTTGGTGGAATGCTTTTAGCTTATCAGCACGACGAGTAACCATTGTTGTCGGGGTCAGCTCTGGGAACCATGCAGTAAATAATTTTTCATTACAATCACGTAGGCTCTGAGGTTTGTTTACGATCAGTGTGCCTTCGTTTTCTGCACGCTCAAGAATATAAGTCGCATAAATGTATTCAGTATCGAATGGAGGATCTTTGCGCATTAATACAGCGTCTAAATCGGATAATGCGATTTCTTGTTCACTTTGGAATTCAAACCAACCGTTTGGATCTTCTTTTAAGCTAACAACACGAGTACGAGCAACGGCTTTGCCTTGTTCTAAAGACAAGTCGTTCATTTCCATATAATGGATTTCCCAACCGCGACGCTGTGCTTCCATCATCATGGCAAAGCTGGAATCTTTTTTAATGTTGATAGACTCGATTGGGTCCATCACGATGCCCAGTTTGATCATTTGTATCTCCTAATCTGTCGTTGGTTTGGTTAACCTAAATCACCAAAGCGTACTTGAAGTGCTGTAATCGCTGTCATTGCTGTTGTTTCGGTACGAAGTACACGCGGACCAAGCAAGATTTCATCGAACTTATATTGTTCTGTCATGCCAATTTCCTCAGCAGACAAGCCGCCTTCTGGACCAATAAGCAAGCGTACTTTCGTTACAGGCTCAGGCAAAGTATTGATCGAGTAGTTTGCTCGAGGGTGTAAGTTCAGTTTTAAACCATCGTACTCTTCAGCACACCAGTCTTCTAGTTTCATTACTGGCCGGATTTCAGGGATCACATTACGGCCACATTGCTCGCAGGCTGCAATTACAATTTTTTGCCATTGTGATAGTTTCTTTTCAAAACGTTCGGCATTAAGTTTTACGCCGCAACGCTCTGAAATCAGGGGAGTAATTGTCTTAACGCCCAGCTCTACTGATTTCTGGATGGTAAATTCCATTTTCTCACCACGAGAAATCACCTGTCCTAGGTGGATATTAAGTGGAGACTCAATGCTGTTTTCGTTGCGGCACCGGATCTCTACTTCAACACTTTTCTTGCTGGCTGTGCTAATAACGGCTGGAAATTCAGCATCGCTACCATCGAACAACAACACTTCCTGACCCACTTGCATGCGCATAACACGACCAACGTGATTGGCAGCGTCATCGCTTAACATTACCTTGCCTTGTGAAGGTAATAGTTCAGGGTGGTAAATTCGGGGGATTCTCATGGCGAGGTCGATAACCTGTAATAATTTAATGTTCTTGCGTGAATATTAACATGGATGCGAGAAGAGCGAATTACAAGGTTGAGGGTAAATAACATCGAGATTAGCGGTGGGGAATTCTTAAGCGAAGGTATCTATACGACATGAATTTTGAGTAACGAGATAATCACTCTCGTTACTCACGTTATATTCAATAGCTAATAAAACTAGTAACCAGCTTTTTCACAGGCTTTAAGCACAAAGCTGTTGTGATTATCTTGAATGTTAGCAATTCGGCGGTCACGTTCACATTCCCATGTACTTACTGGATATTGTCGGTTCCATGCTTCCATTAACTGACGTTGCTGACTAGATAACGCCATTTTATATTCTTGGTTCATGTACAGATAGGTACGTGCAATGGCTCCACGTGATTGCTCTGGTGGATCAGCACGGCGATTTTTGAAATCAATTTTCATGTCACACTGACCATAAAAAGCGCCTTTATTGCCATTCCATGGTAAGAATGCGTAGTTAGAACGATCGCCATTCACCTCACCAACCGCTGGTGTTAAATTATGAAGATCGGCCTGCATAGAACGGTAGGCTGGATTCATTTTCGTGGCACAAGAGCGACCTTTGTATGCTTTACCTTTACTGTTCACACATTGAGGGTGACCTTCACGCCATTCGACAAACGCTCGGCCAAAGTTTTCGGCCGGTACCACGTGTTCCCACTCTATTCGGTTAGCCCGTTTTTCTTGTTTACGAATCTCATAACCACAACTCGCAAGATCAGGCAGCCCTTTTTTACCTTGCCATGTAATAGCACAGCCGCAGTAGAAGCTGGTGGGGTGATCTTGATAGATCTCAACGGCGAGACGCTTTGCTTTACTAAATGAAGAAGGGGGAGCGGCAAGGGCTGTTGCTGGCAATAGTAAGAGTACTAGCCATGTAAATGGTCTGTTCATTGGATATCCTGCGCTGAAAATCAGTCAAACAAGCTTATCAATATCCAATTATTTTAGAAGCACTTCACTGTTTTTATTATTGTTAATTACATTTATTGATCAACAATCACAAGTATAAGAACGAGATTTATCTATTTTTATCTGAGGTCGCTTTATACCATTTTAGATTGATATTATATCTTTGGTGACAATGCTTGACGGCACTGGGTGCAGTGATAAATGGTTTGTTGGCGAACAATTTTATTATGGCGGCGAATACTCAGATGATGATCGCGGCAGGCGCAATGATAAAGAAACGTTGAACCGCGCACTGATGAGATATCAAAACTGTGGGTGGTGCGAGCAGGGATCCCAAAGACTTGAGTCATCATAGTTTGCCACTCTTTACCATGTGGCCGAACACGTCCAAACAGTTTAAATGTGAGTAAATGGGCGACTTCATGAGGCACAACTTCATTTATGAATGCCTCTGGATTTTCAGCGAGTAACACTGGATTAAATCGTACTTCCCACTGTGAATAACGAGCACTGCCTGCAATTTTTCCACGCTGTTTAAAGCTAACAACGGGTATATCAAATGACTGGTTTAATTTTTTTTCAGCAAGAGCAATACAATCGCGTGCTTTATTAATGACTTGAGTGTGAAGAGGGGGCATGCATTTTTCTTTCGTTGGTAATGAGTAAAAGGCTTTAAAGGATTGTACGCTAATTTTCATATATAAAAAAAGGAAGCCAAGGCTTCCTTTTTATTAGCTGTTGTACCACTTTGCTTACTTAATGTTAGCGAAGTCGCGTAGCATTTCAACTTTATCAGTCGCTTCCCAAGGGAACTCTTCACGACCAAAGTGACCGTATGCTGCTGTTTTCTTGTAGATTGGCTGAAGCAGGTCAAGCATTTCGATTAGGCCGTATGGGCGTAAATCGAAGTTTTGACGAACAGCATCAACAATGATGTCATGAGACACTTTTTCAGTACCAAACGTTTCAACCATGATAGATGTTGGATCTGCAACACCAATCGCGTATGAAAGCTGAATTTCACAACGCGCAGCCAGACCAGCAGCAACAATATTTTTAGCAACATAACGTGCTGCGTAAGCTGCTGAACGGTCAACTTTTGATGGATCTTTACCAGAGAATGCACCGCCACCGTGACGTGCTGCACCGCCGTATGTATCAACAATAATCTTACGACCAGTAAGACCACAGTCACCCATAGGGCCACCGATAACGAAACGACCGGTTGGGTTGATGAAGAATTTAGTTTCTTTAGTCAGCCACTCTGAAGGCAGTACAGGCTTGATGATTTCTTCCATTACTGCTTCTTGCAATACAGGTAGATCAATACAGTCGCTGTGCTGAGTTGAAAGAACCACAGCATCGATACCAACAATTTTACCTTGATCGTATGCGAATGTTACCTGGCTTTTTGCATCTGGGCGTAACCAAGGTAGCGTACCGTTTTTACGTACTTTAGCTTGACGCTCAACTAAACGGTGCGCATACGTAACAGGTGCAGGCATTAGCACGTCTGTTTCGTCTGATGCGTAACCAAACATGATGCCTTGGTCACCAGCGCCTAGTTCGCGCGGATCTTCACGGTCAACACCTTGATTGATGTCTGGAGACTGCTTACCGATTGCACTTAATACAGCACAAGAGTTTGCGTCAAAACCCATTTCAGAGTTTACGTAGCCGATTTCACGAACCGTCTCACGTGTAATTTCTTCGATATCAACCCATGCAGAAGTGGTGATTTCACCGCCAACCATTACCATGCCGGTTTTTACATAAGTCTCACAAGCAACACGTGCTTTTGGGTCTTGCTCTAGAATTGCATCCAAGACTGCATCTGAGATTTGGTCTGCAATTTTATCTGGATGACCTTCCGATACAGACTCAGAAGTAAACAGGTGTTTTGCCATGAGTATTCTCACTTCATTAACATTGATTGATAAGCGATAGCTCTGGTGAATACTTGCTTGTAAATCATTACAGGCATACACGGATATACGTTTGTATGTATAGAGCTACCTCCGTCTAGACGGCTATAATACTCGAAGTAGTTATAAAATCAACAGCACGAAGAGTAAGGTCATCTTTATTTCGTGGAAGCAAACGTTTCCCTTAACTGCTTTTATTTACAGTAGCTTAGTGATGCTTATTTTCAGCCTATTGAAAATAGGCTAATTTTCTTCAGGAAAACGATTGCAGTAAGGGGGCTGTCTTTGCGACAATACCCGCCCGCCGAATCATGGTTAATTGGTCGCGTTTTTGCTGACCGATAACTTAAAATATACAGTCTACGAATTTCTGGAGCAGACATGTCTTCACGTAACGCTAATTCTCGTAAAGAGCTGGCAAATGCAATCCGTGCCCTAAGTATGGACGGTGTTCAACAAGCTAACTCTGGCCACCCTGGTGCACCAATGGGTATGGCTGATATCGCTGAAGTACTGTGGCGCAGCCACATGAACCACAACCCACAGAACCCACAGTGGGCTGATCGCGACCGTTTCATTTTGTCAAACGGCCACGGTTCAATGCTAATTTATTCTCTGCTTCACCTAACAGGTTACGATCTGTCGATTAGCGACCTGAAAAACTTCCGTCAACTTCACTCTAAAACACCGGGCCACCCTGAATACGGTTACGCACCAGGTGTTGAAACGACGACAGGTCCACTGGGCCAGGGTATTACCAACGCGGTAGGTATGGCGATTGCTGAAAAAGCAATGGCAGATCAGTTCAACCGTGACGGCCATGATATCGTCGATCACTTCACTTACACCTTTATGGGTGATGGCTGCATGATGGAAGGTATTTCTCATGAAGCATGTTCTCTAGCGGGTACGCTGGGTCTTGGCAAGCTGGTTGCTTTCTGGGATGACAACGGTATCTCTATCGATGGTGAAGTAGAAGGTTGGTTCACTGACGATACACCTAAGCGTTTTGAAGCGTACGGCTGGCATGTTATTCCTGCGGT
>PJEL010001820.1_pt1 | contig 20489 bp, 12 predicted proteins | sample 1853271 | NCBI WGS metagenome assembly PJEL01 (sample SAMN08108733, study PRJNA415343) | Invertebrate metagenome, whole genome shotgun sequencing project. | host: Globobulimina | place: Sweden: Gullmar Fjord | collected 2015-08
GCTGGCCAACGAAAACTGCATTGCTCAGTTCAAACCTTATAAGGATGGGGTCATCACCTCTCGTAACACCTTCCAAAAATACTATGCGCAATCAGAGATCAAAGCGTACATAGAGAGAAGCCTACAAGAAGACGCCGTTACCGTCGCGCCTGGTATTTTCTATATCTTCAAAGACAAATTGGAAGAGCAACAGTACCTACAGAGTAAATACAAACGCCACCATAAATGGCAACAACTGACTTCGCCAGAGCCTATTGAAGCCAAAGACAAAGCCAAGCTGCTTATTACCCAGCATCAAGACTTGTTTAATGACTTTTGGAATACCTGCTTAGAACTCGGCCGCATTCCTGCTAATGATGAATTTGAACAATCTGACAAAATTCGAGAGTTAATAGGCTCACACAGAAAAACCTTTAACTTACTGCAAGAGATGTTTGATACCAAAGAGTTTGAACAAGCAGAAAAGAGCCGAAAAGAAGATCTTCTCCTCTACTTTACTATGGGACTGTTTGAGAAAAGAAAACCCTATACGCAGCAACCAGAGCCGCTAAAGCGCGACATCAAAGCCTTGTTTGATGATTACAAAACCGCGATCAGCCTGGCTGCAGAATTACTGTTCGCGATTGCAGACACCGACTTAATTCATCAGCAATGCGAGAAAGCACATAGCCTGCTACCAGCAAGCCTTCTTAATAAAGGGCACTCATTGATCCTACATCGAGACTTTATCGATGATTTACCATTGCTGCTGCGAGTCTACGTAGGTGCAGGGTTGCAAATGTATGGCGAGCTGGATGAAGAAGTAGACCTAATTAAAATTCATATCACATCCGGTAAGCTAACGCTGACCGCCTATGACGATTTTGAAAAATCCGTGCCGTTTTTAGTAGAGCGCATAAAGATAAAGATGGCAGAACAAGACATCGACTTCTTCGATTACGTTAATGAAGATCGCAGGCCGCCACTGCTCAATAAGCATCTTTACATGCCAGCCGAGCACGAGAACTACAAGAAACAACAAAGCTTTGATAAACGATTAGCAAAGCTCATGGAGTTTGAACCAACCGAAGAAACACAGATGATAAGAGCAGAATTTGAGGTGCTTTTAGGGAAGGAACACAAAGAAATCAAAGGGTTTACGCTAAGTTCAAAATAGCTTTTTTTTAATACTATAAAAACCTATGGTTACCATAGAATTCTGACCTACATACCTGTAAAATATTCAGCCTATTTTGGCATACCTATGTAATAATTCGCATAGATAAGACTAAAGCATAACAAACTAAAAGCTTAGTTTGTCAAAATATGACATACCAACTATGGTTTATGTCATAGACAAATAACATAACTTAGAGTTCACTATGCAAAATCAAGATTCAGGCTATTGCTATTCATTTCCAGCAGTCAGAGGTATTCAAGCAGGACGTCCATTTTACATTGCGACATGTCCTCTTCGAATCATCCCGAAGATTTTCAGTTATAACGAAGATGATGTTCCACCAGAGCTTAGAGCTCAAAGAACATTAAACAAGACTCGCATACCTGAAATGGTCAAATACCTACTCGACAACCCTAAAGAGTACGTATTCTCAGCATTAACAGCATCGGTTGGAGTTGATATATCTTTCCACGATCATGAAGGTGCGCCTAATTTAGGTACACTTCAAATCCCTATGGATGCGCAGATTCTAATTAACGATGGCCAACACCGTCGTAAAGCGATAGAAGAAGCATTAAGAGAAAATCCAGACCTTGGGCAAGATAACATTCCAGTATTGTTCTTTATCGATGAAGGTTTAGGTAGAAGCCAACAAATGTTTGCTGACTTAAATAAATACGCAGTAAAACCCAGTCCATCACTTGGCACTCTCTACGATCACCGAGACGAAAGCTCTGAATTAGCGCGTGAATTAGCAGCTAAAGTGAAGCCTTTCATCGGAATGACTGAAATGGAAAAGTCCAACATCAGTCCAAAGTCGAACAAGCTATTTACTTTAAGCAGTATTAAACAATCAACACGAGCACTTTTAAGTAAAGGGCCTAAAGATGGTTTCACTGAAGAAGAGAAGCAGTTAGCTGCTGAGTTTTGGGAAGAGGTCACTCGCCATATTAAAGATTGGCAAATGGTGATCGACAAGCAAGTATCTCCTGCACAGCTTCGCCAAGAATACATCCACGCACATGGTGTCGGGCTGCATGCGATTGGCGTCTTGGGTAAACACCTGTTGTGCCAAGAGCCAAAACAATGGAAAGAAAAGCTCCAGTTACTAGGGAAAGTTAATTGGTTGAAAACCAACCCTGAATGGATAAAGCGTAGCATGAACCACGGCAAGTTGAGTAAATCAAACATCAATATTCAGCTCACGGCAAACGCACTTAAAATTGAACTGGGGTTACCACTAACCCCAGAAGAAAAAGCTCTAGAGAAGCAGTTATCATGATACACGAGCTAAAATTGGCAGAAGATCTCGCCGAAGAATACCAAGAATTCATCAACGCTGAAGAGTTCGCAAATAACAAACTCAGCTACTATGTTGCTGACGTTCAACGCGTCTATTGTGCAGACAACCGCCCATGGGTGATTGGCTACAGTGGTGGTAAAGACTCCTCCGCTATCATGTCTTTAATCTATATGGCACTACTTGGCCTAGAAAAAGAACAACGCCACAAACCCGTATTTGTCGTTTCATCAGACACACTGGTCGAGACACCTGTTGTTGTTAACCACATTAAAGACTCCTTAGCTGCGATACAAAAAGGCGCCAAACGCGACGACTTGCCAATCAGCTGTCACAAAGTTGTACCAGAGTCAGACCAAACGTTCTGGTCAAGTCTTCTTGGTAAAGGCTACCCAGCACCGACACGTTCATTTCGCTGGTGTACAGAGCGAATGAAGATCGATCCGGTTAGTGACTTCATCAAAAGCAAAGTATCTCAATTTGATGAGGTGATTGTTGTATTGGGCTCACGTAGCCAAGAAAGTGCCTCGCGTGCTCAGGTTATCGCTAAACACAAAATTGATGGCTCTCGTCTAGCTCGCCATACAACGCTAGCCAATGCATTCATTTACACCCCTATTGATACATGGGCTGTTGATGATGTTTGGAAGATCTTGCGTTTATGTCACCTAGAGACAAAAGAAACGCCACTAGGTATTAGAAACATCTGGAAAGATGACTATGACCTAGAATGGGAAAACCCTTGGGGCGGTAAAAACCTAGTACTTTGGAATCTATATAAAGACTCTTCAGGCCAAGGTGAATGCCCAATGGTGATTGACGAAACTACCCCCTCTTGTGGTAACTCTCGTTTTGGTTGTTGGACATGTACCGTAGTAACCAAAGACCGTGCGATGGAAAGCCTTATCCAAAATGGCGAAGAGTGGATGGCGCCTCTTCTTGAGTTCCGTAATAAGTTAGCAATGACGACAGACCCAGCTAACAAAGCCGAGTTCAGAAACCATAAACGTCGTACCGGTCGCGTAAGCTACCAATACGCGAAAGAAGGCGAAGATATTGCTAGCGAGCGTAAACACGTCCCGGGCCCTTACTGGCTTAAATACCGCCGTCAATGGCTCCGTGAATTGCTAGAGCTAGATAAGAAATACAAAGCTGAAGGCCGAGAGATTGAGTTAATCACAGTGCCAGAGCTGCATGCTATTCGCCAAGAGTGGATCCACGATCCAAACGAACCGGATTGGGATGACTCTCTACCAACTATTTTTAAAGACGTTTATGGCTACGACCTTGATTGGGTATATGACGATAACGCAAGTTTTGGTAAAGATGACGCACAGCTGATCCATGAGCTTTGCAATAACTTCGATGTCGAACCTGAAATGATCATGAAACTCATCGAGCTTGAGGTATCTATGGAAGGTTTGAGCCGTCGTAGTGGCATCTCGAACAAGATCGCATCGCTATTGAAACGAGATTGGGGAAGCTTGGAAGAAATCAAACAAAAGCATGCTTCACTGCAAAGCAAAGCCGAGTTTGATATCCACCAACAAGAAATTGAGCGCTATAACGAACAGCTTGCTGACCTAGATAAACAGCTTCAAAAAGAGTTTTAAATACTGAAATGTTGATTACAAAACTAACTTTAAACAACTTTCGCGTGTTTCGCGGTGTGCATGAAATTGACTTGCGCCCCGCCCCAGCTCGTTTAAGTAAAAGTGGCCCTATCGAAGGGACCGAACGACCTATTATTTTGTTTGGCGGCTTAAATGGTGCCGGCAAAACATCAATACTGACAGCAGTTCGCTTAGCGCTTTTCGGGCGTCAATCATTTAGCCAATTACTTTCAAATGGTGACTACGTTGACGCTTTATCGGAACTGATTCACAAAGGTGTCGGCCACGGTGGAGTTCAAGATAATGCATCGATCGAGCTTGAGTTTAAATACAGCCAGAACGGCGAAGAAAACACCTATAAAGTGATTCGCGGTTGGAAACGTGGCAAGAAAGACAACCTATGCCTTGAAAAAGATGGTATCCAAATTCCAGAGCTGAATTACGAACAGTGCCAAGGTTTTCTTAATGAACTAATTCCAACAGGCATCGCCGATTTATTCTTCTTTGACGGTGAGAAAATAGCTGAACTAGCAGAAGATGAGTCTGGTAGCGTACTTAAAACTGCGGTTCGTCGTTTGTTGGGATTAGATGTTATAGCTAAACTTAAAAGCGACCTAAATATCTTCTTAAAAAAACAAGGGGCAGGCGCTTTAAGTCAGTCTCTAAAAGAAGAGATGGATAATCTCGAAGATATTCGTATTAGACATGAAAGAGAATCAGACAAACTCCGCTTCGAAGCCGAAAACGAAGTTTATAAGCAGATTATCCATACTAATTCTGATATCCAAATTTTGGAAAACAAGCTTGCACAAAATGGCGGAGCTTGGGCAAAAACCAGAGAAGATGAACAACTAAAAGTTGATAGCTTGCTGAAAGAAAAAGTGGAGCTTGAGAAACAGATACGTATGGAGATGGAAACCAACCTTCCATTTTCACTTGCTCCAAAGGCAATGCAAAGACTGCAAACTCAAATCAAGCAAGAGCAACAAGTTAAGAAGAAACAAAACTTTGGTAATGAGCTAGATTCATTCTTAGAAACACTATGTTCAAAATACCCAAGCTTTGATACTGAGATGGCCCAAAATGCAATCGCAGACAGCTTTAAAGCTCATGTAGGTGAATTTGATTCTACAGACCTACTTCTAGATATTTCTGACCGTCAGTCGAACACCATCGATTATCAGTTATCTAACCTTTCGCAAGATTCTTTTGCTCGCTTTGATAAGGCACGAGTACGTCTTCAAAAAGTTGAAGAAGATATCGACAATGCTTCCAACAATATCGCGCGAGCTCCCGAACAAGAGCAAGTGCAGGAATTGTTTACTGATGTTCGAGCATTAGATAAGAAGAAAGAAAAGCTAATTATCGAGTACCATGATTTACTTGAAAAAGCTAAGCGTGAGCTTCGACTAGCACTGGAAACAGCTCGTCAAATCCAAAAACTACACGACAAGCACAAAGATCAGTCCAACAAAGATCAAAGTGTTAGCAACGCCCAAAACTCAATTTTATTGCTAGAGAAGTTTGGTGAACAGTTAACCAAAGCGCGTGTAAATCAGTTAGAAAATGAGTTCGTGAAGTCATACAAAAAGCTAGCTCGTAAAGAAGATCTGCAGCTAACCGCTTCAATCAACCCTGCATCATTTGACGTAGAATTAGTTGATGAACACGGTATTAAGATCAACCGTAAAGCGATGTCTGCTGGTGAAAAGCAGATCTACGCTATATCAATTCTAGAGGCACTTGGTCGCACGTCTGGTCGTAAGCTGCCAATCATCATTGATACACCATTAGGCCGACTAGATTCACACCACCGCGACAAACTGGTTGAGAACTACTTCCCTACAGCGAGTCATCAAGTCGTTATTTTATCAACGGATACCGAGATCGACAGAAAATACACAAGCCTCATCCAAGACGATCTTGCACGTACTTACGAAATCTGTTTCGACGGTACAACCAAATCTTCAACTTTGAAAGAAGGATACTTCTGGAAAGAATCGATAAAGGAGGCTGTATAATGCTACCTAACCGTATGAATTTAACCCGCTCGACTGAAGAGCAGCTTAAAAAGTTGAAAGGCTATACTGGAATCACTCCGAACGTTTCAGCTCGTATCGCTTTCTTCCGCTCTATTGAAAGTGACTTTAGATACCAAGGCCAAGAAGCTAAGCTAGACGGCTCTCTTGTACTAGATAAGTACACATGGCTAGGTGAGACTAGTGAGGTAACTGAGCTAATGCTGAAGATGTACTACCCAAATCTCGATACCAAAGAATATCAACAAGCTTGGGCAGCACATATTGAGGATGGAATTGCGTCAATTCGCAACAACAAATCTCTTTCGTGTTTTAGCTCTCTTTTAACTTAAAAAAGTAAGGGCATAGCAATTGCCATGCCCTACCTTTTTCTCATCATAGCTAAAGCGCTAGCTGCCTCTTAAGTTCGTCTCTAATCTGACCTCGGCCGATACCTGAATAGTTAACACTTAGCCTAGCTAAATCATCAATATCTATCTTTCTTACTTCATGATGAACAGAATTTTTATCAAGAGTAGAATTGGCGAGCAGCAATTTCAATATATCAAATGAGGCCTGAACTCCAATTGTTTTATACATAAAGTTAGTATCTTCACTCCAAGCTACTTCTTTTAATAAACAAAAGTATGAAAGAATAATTTCATAGATCTCTGAATCCTTCCTCTCCAAATATAACTCCCTTAAAGGAGGAGGATTACTTCCTAAGACAAGGTTATTTCTTTTGTTCTTAATTAATTTCTTCTCATGCAGTTGATACCTATCACTTGTTGGATTTTTAGAAATAAGTCTAGATATACCTTCTACAATTGTTGATGTAGATATATGCCAATCAACTTCCAGGTCACCATGTCTGACCTTTTTCATCCCGTAGTTAATACGGTCATAAAAAGGTGAGTTTGACTCTTTATTTAACAGTCTCGACAAGTATATTGCTAAAGTATCCGGAGCCCAATACTCCCTACCAGTAGAGTCTAGATCATAGCCAAACAATTGGTAAGCAAGGCTTTTATCTACCTTCTGTTGGTTAAAATTAATAGTTGCAAATATTTCTGCTTGCTGAGGAGGCATGAGCTCCATATATATAGCACAGACGACCCTGAAATCTTTATCAAGATTCCCTGAATCAAGCGCCTTCTTTAAACCTGCTAACCTGTGCTGACCATCAACAATTGAGGCACATTTTTCTGATGTAGGGATAACTAAGGTATCATCATCTTTAATATACCAACATTTATCTTCATCGGCTAGCTCACCATTACTTAGAACATTAGCAGACAAAATAATTGAATTAGGGAAAAGGGCTCCTTCAGTTAATGAAAATAAAGAAATATCACGAACTCTTTTTTCATTTATCCCCCTCTGTACTCCATTTAATGCATCATCTCCAAACACTGCAGGAAATGAATAACAAACTTCCACAAGTTTACCTACAGGAATCGATGCTACGTAAAAGTCGCTATATGGTTGACTAACATATATAGATTTTTCTTCGATAAAGTTCGTCATTAAATTATTCCTCTAGGACACTTCTATTAACATTTGAGCCACCGCTAGCGGCGTTTCCTTTTGTTCTTTTTTGATAAGCGGGATTATCGACGTTACCCAAAACCCATAGATACATTGCTAAAATCCAACCAAAAAATGCACACCATGTAAATTTATCTAAACTAAAGCCCAAAGCAAACAGTAAACAGATTGCTATAATAGTTATTATATAAAGTACAACGAACCAAATTGTAGAGTCCACATCCATATTTCGATTATTGATCAGTGACACTACCTTATCAAAGCTAAGCACAACTAAAAGCGGGACAGAAAAACCAATCAGATTTAGAGCATTAAAACTGTTGTAAAAGCTTTCAAATGTCTTATTTTGATCAATTATCACAGGTTTAACCCAAATACCAAATGTACCTATCCCCAAAATAAAGACAACAAAGAATATAAAAAACAAATGGTTGCTAAAAAATGATTGAGTTTTCCTTACCAGTTCATCCCAAAAATCTGATATCTTATACATAAATAATACCCCACATGCCATCAACTCCCTATTGGGTACCTAAGTTTATATTCACCAGAGTTAACTTTTTCAAACAAGTCTCTCCTTCCTAAGTAAGCACTCAAGTCTGAACAATGATTATAGATAGTTCTTCTTACGATCGTTTCCCAAGTTGCTGGAAAATCTTTATGATAAGAACTTGATATATAGTTATTAATTTCTTTCAGCTTCAACACTCTTCGACCACTATATTCGTATGCTGCCAAAATCATTTTCAACCAACTCTCAGTGTCTTTATCAGTCTTATTTATTTGCTTTATCTGACTCGACGCTTCACGAGTAAATGAGAAATCTAAATGTGACTTAAATACTCTCTCAAATTCAATTATGGACATTGAATAAAAGTGATTACCAGTTTTATACAAAAACTCATTTATAAGCTCTGGTTTGACTCTGTTATACTCATTACATCTCCAGTCGCTTTTAACATCATCGGAGACAAGTATAACAGGCAAGCTATCTTTGGTTGATTTTTTTATCATCTCTTTCCAAAGAATATAATCTCCATATTTACAATCCACTGACATTCCATTAAATGTAATTAAATTTGTCTTACCTGCGTCTTCAAAACCTGGAGGGATGTTTTTTCTATATCTCCACTCAGCCTCGTTGACCAAAGTATCTATTTCTTCCTTAGAGAATGGAGAGCCCACATAATTATTGAATATATCAAACATTATATCTACAACCTTATCTTTACTTACTAAAGTTGTATTTTTCTTATGTCGCTCAAGTATCGTATGTATACTATCAAAACTGTCAGACAACTCATTATTTAGATCAAACAGCCCACCACGCTTTCCACCAATAGTAGAAGCGCTCTTGACATCTTTTTTAAACCTTGCAAACTGCTTTCTAATATCATCAATTCTACTGTTGCTTTGCTTAATAACTTTCTTTCGATTTACATTAAACTCTAATGCAGCATGATAAGGTAACCATATATCAAATTTATCATTATTTTTCACAATCTTAATTAGCGATATTACTTGATCTCTAACCTCAGTCTCATAACGGTACAAGTTGAGCAAAATATTAGCATCGAAGCAAACAACAACCTTGCTCTGAGCGAGCATAGTCTCTGAAACGTAATTATCGTTATAGCCTGCGAATAATTCCTTCAACTTACTTTCCTTTTGTTACATACTTTAAACCAGTATATGCAGTTAATGAAAAAACAATCATTGGCATTTACGCAAGCTTAAATACCTCTCTTACATGCCATTCAATCGCTTTTTCAGATGGATATGAAGACATATCTCTTGGTAAGCTAACCTTCCTGTTTTCATAGTTCCAAATTAACTGTTCAACCATACGTCCTCCTCTCGTTGCAGGAGAAACCTGTACTTTTAATTCACTAGTAAATGTAATTACACCTTTATCTAACGCCTTGTGGTGAATACTGCATAGCGCAACACCATTCGAGACCTCACAAGGTCCAGAGTACTGCTTCCATTTTATATGCGCAGCTTCAATGCCTATTGGAACAGTATCGAGAGCCAAATCAAAACCACATACAGCACATCGATAGTTGTAAGCACGTAGAACATTCTTACGGAAATTGGGGTCACGTTGCTTAGTTGACGTATCAACTTCAAAACCCAAACGAACAAACAACTCCTCCTGTAATGTATCGGGGAAGTTGTCTTGGATTAGCTTAGAAGCTATCTTTTCTATCAGTATTGGATTAGAAATTAAGGTCTGATATGAATTAGCATCAAACCCTGCCATTACATTGTATTTAATGAGCTCAGATTTTTTCGGGTCTGTATTGCTTTTACGGGGAATACACTCTTCACCATTTTTTAACTCCCAAAACGGATCTTTCTCGTTGGCTAAACGCCAAAATGGATACTCCGGATGGTAGGCTTTTCGCGAAGGTCCATACTGAACCAGCAGCTCTTTAACCTGATTGTCCACTTCATCTTCAAACTGGAACAAGCGCTCATGGCCTTGTTTATATTGAGATAAAGCATATAGCAACATTAAGGGTTTATGTGGAGCGCGTTGATCTCCACGTCGCCATCGAGAAATCATTTGAATTTTGTCGAGTAGATCCATCAATAGCTTCCACAATAATAGCCCAGCACGATTATACATACAGAATCATATATTAGTATTGATGAGATCAAAAAAACGCCCTTTAAGGGCGTTTAAAATCATATATTTATTGTAAAAGTTCCCAGAATGCTCTGTCTCTCATTGGGAGTATCTTCTTCGCACCATCAATGTACAAGCTGTAGTGTTTCTCTAGCTTATTGATGGTTTCCATTAACTTCTCTTGCTCGGCTTTCTCATTGACGCCAAACATGGCTTTTAGCTCTTGCGGGCGAATCTTCGCTACACGGTGGATTACCCAGGTAAGTACATAACTAGAGTAGTCGTTCTCGCCTGTTTGGAAGTGGGTAATGTCTTGTGTCGATAGGATGACACCTACACCGTATTCACGGCCCTCCTTCAAGATCTTACGTAAGCTTGGGAAGTTCTGAGACATGAAGTTATCCGCTTCATCCACCAAAATCATCTTAGTAATTTGGCGGAAGTCACCTTGGACTTCAGGCTTACCTTTCTTCTGCATTTGTGAGTAGAAAAGATCTAACGTCAGTGCGACTACAAGGTTTTGAATCTCTGATGGGTAACCCGCTAGTTCAACTACCGTGATGCCATCAACCAAGTCATAAAGGCTCATGCACTTGGTGTTGTCGTCTTCAAAAATCTCTAGCTCATATAAGCTCTCAAGTGCCGCATATAATGAGTCTTCATCTGGTTCTGTTTCAATGAACAAATCCCATACCTGAGAGATTGTCGGAGCTGGTTTTGACCATGTACTTGGATCTGCTTTGCGGATACCCGCTAACTCATACGCTTCACCCACCAGCTTACGTAAACGTAGCTGCTGTTTTTGACCTAAACCAAAAGCTTTACCCATAGTTTCAGAGAAGCCACGTGCGGTGTGCACTGGCAGCATTGGTGTATCACCAAACAAGCTGAGTGGGTTGTATGGCAGTTTATGAAGGTTGAACTTCTTACCCGAGGTCGCTTGTTGGAACTTATCGTCTACATAATCGGATTTGTAGTCGAAAATAAGCATCCCAATTGGCGCACCGTTTACGTTGTCTATTTGATTGCGGTAAAGCTGAGTGATCACCGACTTGGTAAACTGAGTTTTACCTGTACCCATGGTTCCAATAATACCAGTATTGGTATTCATGAATTTGGCGGTATTGGTTGGCTCCCAGTTCAGTGGGGCTTGTGTTAGAGCATTATGGCCAAATAGCACGTTTAGGTTGCTGTTAGACTCGACCTTCATAGGCTCAACGACTGGCGCTACTTGCTCTTCAACAACAGACTGTTCAGGCAGCACTAATTCTGTAGTTTCAACCTCATCAGATACCACAACTGTTGCCTGTGATTCAGCTTCAGGGAGTTTTTCTAATCGAGTTTCACCATTCAGCACATACTCACTTGGTACATGGCAAAGTTTCACTACATCTAATTCGTTCAACACTTCTTGCAGCGGAGTTTCCACCAAGCCAGGAAGTAGCCCCATCGGTAGGTCGACTTTTAACACTCCTTCCATCATTTGGTAGTCGGGTTGTAAACAGCCAGCCCCTTCAAGGTGGCTAACCACAAAGCCCTCTGGGTAGTCTGCGATTTTGCCAAGTGAATAGTCACCTCTTAGCCACTCTTCTTTGTTAGCAAGTAAGCTATCGAAGTAATCATCAGCAAACACCTTGTATAGGCGATACTTGTCGACTTGCATCAATACTTGGCGCATAAATAGGCCACGGTAAAGCTTGCTCGCTAGGTCATCATTTCCTAGTAAGTCTTGACTTAAGTAACGTAGTAGCTCTTTCGACTGTTTAACGGCTTTGTTGTAATTCGGCACCGAGCCCGTTTTCACTTCAACAGGTAACAAATACATGTCTTGGTCTTTGAAGCCAACCAGCAATACATCGTCAGAAATTTCGCCTTTCTTGTAACCTTGAACATTACGAGAGAATTCACTGTCAGACATCTTCAGGCCAATGTTGCCCGATACTCGGATCATCTCGGCGACAGACAGTGGAACCCATGTAATGTCTGAATCATGCACTAAGCTAGTCACAAATTTGTAGGCACCAATCACGCCTTTGCGCTCTTTATTGATGGTTGGCGCACAGGTCATCATTTTCAACAGCCAATCACCGTTGAACGCATTGAATTCATTAATTTGGCCACCATCACCTTGCTTGATGACTTTCTCAAACAAATCGCGTTGCGCAGTAACGGTGATTGCATCGTAGCTAGATGAGCTAGTGTACTGATCTGAATAGTGAATCAATACCACGTCTTCATTACTATGGAAGAAGTCCAACGTCACTTTAGGATCAATAATGGTCGTCCAGATAGAGCTGTCGTACGAACGTTCAAGTAAACCTTTAAAGTCTTCACTTACGGCAAGGGCAACCGCGTTTGCACCGTGATATTGAGTATTCGGCTTGAGCGCAGGTTTTAACAGAGCACCGACGTATTTAGCCATCATCAAATGTGGGTAGTCTTGGTAATCCGTACCTTTCAATCCAAAGCCCGTAAAGTACGAGCCAGATTTACTTTCAGAAGCATCACCCGTTAGTAGGCCGTCACAAGCTATGCCTGATGCCATATCTTCAATCGCAATGTCTGAACAATCGACCTTGTCATTATTACGGAAAAAGGAAAGATGCGCATAAGACTGGCCATCTTTTTCGGCTTGGGCATTAGTAAACTTGCTGTAAGTTAGGCGCGTGCGAAGAATATCGATAATAGTATCGGCAACCTCACGCACTTTACCCTTGTTCAGCTCTAGCCACTCTTTCAGCTCATCGTAATTGGCTGTTTCAGCGAATCGGTCAAACGCATTAAACGCTAACTTGTCGTCATACAGGTTAATATGAATCGATGCTGCCTGATCTTGGTTACTGCGGACATAATCCACCAGCCCCATGAATAACTCTTCAGCGCTGTCTTGGTTCACCGCATTAACGATAATGCTCTTCTCAGAGCCAGTGAACAATTGGCTGAATGCCGTTTGGAACTCGTCGATTTTCTCTTTTACCAACTTGCGAACGAAAGTAAGAGAGCTTTTCTCTTGAGGTACACTCTTGATCCAGAACGCGTTCTCTTTGACCTGTTGGTTATAAGAGAACTCATGTTTTGGATGGTAAACGTATGGCAATAAACCTTTTGGCGACAAACGTTCAAACGTAACATCAGGAAGCTGAGCAAAGCTCTTGTCATTACGAATTGCATTTCTTAGGTTGAGGTAATACGCCAAAATCAGCGGGTGGAAAGGTGAGTAGTACTCTTCACCTTCAGATTGTACCAAACCGATTTTCAACGCTGATTTTTGCTCTTTGGTCAGCATACTACCCGTTGGGATCGCTTCAAAATACGCTAAGCAAGCATCCACTGTATTTTGGACAAGTGTTGTAAACTCATCTCCCCAAGATGCCAATGATGGTGTGCTACGGCGTTGTTCTAAGTATTCAAAAAGCTCAACGTAAGAAGAGTGAATAGCCTCATCAATCGCTTGCAGGTCATCGAGCTTAATCGCACCCGAATCAGCAATAAAAACAACTTTTTGGTTGATGAACTCTTCTTCCCAACGAAGCAGCTTTAAACGAACACCTGGTACAACAAACTCGCTATTATCGATACCCACTTTGCCTTTTTGAGAATAAAACTCGCCGTTATATTCATCTTTGAAAAGCTTGTGATAACGACCTCTATTGATCAATAAAGGTAAGCTCAATGAATCGGTGGCTACTGCACCTTCCACATTAAACTTAAGCTGGTTATCGCCAGATTTTACTGCAAAGTCAATTTCATCAGCTTCATTGGCTAACGCTTCAAAATCAACTACAGCGTAGTCTGCCGTATCGACAACCTGCTTAGCATCAAGCAGTGAACATGCGCTGCCTTCGTTAGTTCTGATTTGCAGCTTATTCTCTTCCATGTTCAAGGTTAGACGCTGCTTCGCTGGTGCAGGCTCTACCAAGAAAATGTTTTTAAACGGTTCAATATAGAACTCGCCTTTACGAATCACTAAACAACGGAAGTTATAAACTTCAGATTTGTTCTCGCGCTTCAACGCCAAGTTAAAGAACAGTGGCTCATGCTTGTACGTACCTTTCAAGCTAGCTCGTGTCGTTTTAAAACTGTTACGTGTTTCAATTACTTCTTCGTTATTAAGCGCTTTTGCTGGCTGGATTTTGAATTGGCTTTTATCAAGATTGCTCGCACCTTGGAAGAGAAGCTTCAGTTCAAACTCATTTACATCTTCATCTAACTCGATGATTAAGTGGCGGTCACGCATACCCGCTTTGGTCTCTGCGCGATTACGTGCAGTGATTATCATGCCATCGCTAGCTTGCTCCTCTTCAAGAACTAGCTGCTGTTGAGCATTGCGCTTTTTCTCTTGTAGAAATGCTTCGAGCTCAACGTCTTTCCATGCATCCGTTTCTGAGAAGTTCTCTTTAATAAATTTCTCGCCGAATGATTTCAAGCGGTCTTGAAGCTGACCACCAAAGTGCTCAACTTCAAAAGATAGCTCTTCATAAAGCGCACGGTTATCTTCTAGGCGTTTTTTAATTTGCTTAGGGTTACCACTCATTTCAGCTACAAGCGGATCTTCAAACATACCCAACTCATTGAAGCGTAAGTCACCGTCTTCAACGGCTTTGTATAGAGACTCGAAACCAAACATGGTTGCGCCATCTTCTAAAATGGCATCGAATTGGTCATCAAGAAGGCAATTCGACACATCGCGCCCTTTGTCTTGCTGATCGATTAACCCTTTCATTGCTGCTTTGATCTTTGATGCGCTCCAAACCTGCCCCACTTGAGCCAAGTCTTCTGCAGAATTAATCAAGGTATCAAGCAAGCTGTTGTGGATCACCACTAGTGCGCAACCTTTTAAGTAGCCTGATTGACTCGCCACTTCGTCACGCAGATGAGAGATGTAGTTTTCTGTGAAACCATCAAACTCGGCTGGGTTTTCGCTATGAATAACGGGCACGATTTTGCAGCCAGACAGCTCAATGAATGGCAACTTGATATCGTTAGTTGCATCAATGCTGCTTTCTGAGCGCGCAATCATCGCCTGATACAGGCGCATGCTATTTTCATTGTCTGGCGACTTAAACTGATAACGGAAACCTGCCTTAATATGTGTTTCAGCATCCGCTAAAAACTGCTCTACTAGAAAGGTCTCAAATTGTTTTACGGACATATACTGCGTCTCCACTATCACTCATGCGCTCTACATTACCAATGCGCTCATAGAATTTAATTAGTTCTTGTTCTGTTTGTTTATCAACGAAAATGCCACGTTGCTCAAAAGCTGTGATTAATTCGTGGAAACGGAGTTTGTCCTTTTCTCCAACAACTAGGTTGGTTAATAAGATTATGTAGTCTTGGTTAAGTACTAATACTCGACCGCTACGGCCTCGGCTTTGAATAAAGTGAGACGCCAGATATTTCTCAACTTCCGATACATACTTCTTGTTGATATTGAAACGCTCACCGACGCTAAACTGCGCTAATGCTAACTTCATTACATTGCCAAGCCAATCGAGCGCCAATTCAGACTCTTCTAGATCCGTGTCTAGATTACGTTGTGACTTAAACGCTCTGGCAAATTTTTCTAGTTGCTCTTTTAAATGCGTCGACTTCGACTCTTGAATGCCCTTCGATATTTCCCACAGTGGTAATTTTATTGCTTTTTTATCACCAACACCCGGTTGAAGTAATTCAAGCATCGTCAGCATTGGGAACAATCGAGTGGCAGACTCATTAAACAACTTATAACCATGATTCTTTATATGGGTACGTTCGTTACTAGCACGCTCATGATCCATAATGAAATATAAAGGCTTAGCCACTGGCTCTTCACCACTGCGCCAATCAGTTAGCGCTAAGCTCAACTGTGCGGTATATGCGAAGCCGTAAAAAGACAAGAACGACTCAATTTCACTAAGCAAGTACTTAGGACGACTTGTCAAAAATTTCAGATCATCACGAAATGCCTTCGAAAGATAAGGTAGATACGGTTTCTCACTCGCTTGCAATGACGAGTCAGACTTCATTTTTCCACGAAGCGTAGAAAGCATTTCACGTTCAATAAAGTTTAGCTTTGCATCAAACTCTTCAACACGCATGTTCTGAAGTAAATTGGTGTACATAGAAGCAACACGTGAATCACCTGCTGCAAATTCACCTTTTTGTGCTCGAAATAGAAGGAGCTCAGGGCTAACAGTAAAGATATCTTTGTTATCAAAGTACATCTCTTTTAGCACCTGCCAAAATTCTTCTTCACCGAGTCTTTCTTCAAAGGCGCTTTGGCAGTCAGCCACAAACTCTTCGTAGCTATAACCTTCTACTTTTTTACGTAGAAGCCCACGCAAAACTAAACCGATCACCGCATCAACATCAAAGTCATTACCTTTGGTTCGAATAGGTAAGTAGCTGCTTAAGCAATTTTTATTTGGCACTTTTTCCGCAGTTTGTGGCAACGTTGGATTAAATGGTTGGGTGTAATTATCCATTGTCATTTTATAAACCACTCACTTCGAAATATTCATCATCTTCATTCACGACCTTATAGCGTTTGTCGTTTTTCAGAATAAATAGGGTGTGTTTTTCGTTGGCTACGGTGATGATTTGCTCAATCACTTCATCTAACAAAAGTACCGCGTTCTTATCGTGTTTGTTTGGGCGGTACCCTTGATTAATTTTTTCCAACAGCTCGAGTAAATTAATACTAATAGGCATAGGTAGAAGCGAATGATCGTCGACTCGAATATGAGCGTTAAACGAACCAATTTTACTCACAGCTTGCGTTTTGATAGATGAGAAGTCAGGTTTAACTTCAAGCTCAGCCGCAGTCTTAAAACCGTTATATTCAGAGATAAAAAACTGGTCTTTATCAAGAGATGGGGAGTTACGATTACAATAACGGTGGACAGCTGAAATCAATGTGTCTTTGTAGAATTTATTAAGCTCTTTTTTCTGTTTACCTGAACCATCAAACTCACGATGAAGTAACCAAATATTGGCATATTGCTCAACCAATGAATTATCAAAGTCTGCTTTTAAACCGTTGATATAGTCGTTAGCGAACTGCGCTTCATCTTTTAGCAAGTAAACCATGCGTAGATAAGAAGCAGCGCTTAACACGTCAAATACACCGAGCGCTTTCACTTGATCCTTAAGTTGTACGAAACCTTTATCTTCGATCCCAACACCAAATTCAAGGACAAACTCATCCACCTTACGTGTATGAATATTACTGGGGTCAAAACTTTGAATATGCTCCAGCAACTCGTTATCAGAGCCTGAATACAAATTATCAAACAAGTATCCATCGCTCGCTAAGATCTGGTACACAAAGTCCAATAGTGCTCGTGCTGTTAAGAACTGGTCTTTGATTAAGCGAGCTTTCAGAAGCAAAGAAATAATATTCTTCTGCACAGATTCTAGCCCTAGCAACGCATAGTTTGCCGTGAGTTTACTGTGGCCTAACTTTTGTACTTCGCTGTCATACAGGGCGTAAAACGGGTTGTCCAACGTTGGTTCCGTTAAGCGCGCGAGAAACTTAGCAGCAAAGTCGGATGTGCTAACTTCGTGGCCAAGCGTAAATTTCGGGTACTGTTCGAAATCTAAGAAAATATGGTTCGCTGGAATATCGTCCGTCTTGTTTTCCAGAAACGCTTTTATCGATGCTTTAATATCGTCATGTTGTTCAGCACCTTCCTCAGCATAGTTGCCTAACATTCCGATATTAATGCCAACAACGAGTGGCTTATCATTTCCTTTGAATTGTGAGAATCGCTCATCTAACGCATTGATTGCAGTTTGATTTGGATTAAAGCTGTGTGTCGCATCAAGATGAAACTCATGTGTCGCTTTATACTTCTGGCTGTACTGAGTCAGAATCTCAGACTTACCGTCACCACTACTGCCACACAAGAAAATGATGTCATTTTTCTTTGAAGATAATAGCGACTTTTTAAAGTCCACTTCTATATCTGTAGTGATGTACACATGGCTTTTATAATCAGCCAGAAGATCTTGATTTTGCTCTCTTTCTGTACTTACCGCGTATGGCGATGATTTAGAAAGTATGCTGAGGGCTTTTTCTAAGTTCAAAAGAATCTCTTCAAAATTTGATTAAACGGACTTTTTTTGTGGAGATAAATAGTATCAAACACGGAAAAGTAACGGTACTTATAACCATAAAAAAATGGAATGAGTGGATGAGCTAACATCACCATATGCAAATTGTTTATTTTACTCGCTTTACAAACAAATATTGTGTTTAGTATTAGAAAAGTATGATTTAGCTTACATTGCGTTACGTAACACTCCGCAATTTTAACCGTTGAGTGTGTACTATACCCATGTAAAAAATGTACGTATATTCTGTACACATCAACATGTATCATTTTCAGGCATTAGATAATTGTTATGACAATAAAGTGGGATCAGTTACTGCGCTTCAAATTAATCGAAGTTGTTGCATTGTGGGAGGGTCGCGTTACGACTAATCACCTATGTAACTCTTTCAACATTAAGCGACAGCAAGCCTCTAGAGACATCAAAGCTTATCAAGAGCACTTTTCTACTCCACCACTTGTTCATGATCGTAGTATTAAAGGCTACCGCCTTACTGACCATTTTGCGCCAAAGTTTACAAAAGGCACTCCGAATGAATATTTGTCACTACTACACAAATACAACAGTGACCATGTAGACGGCTTTAATTTAAAAGATCTGGGTTTCGTAGACTCTATTGTCCTTTCAGTCCCAGATAGGCAGATAGCCCCTATAATCGTTCGTACACTCCTTCAAGCAGCACGAGAAAGACGCAGAGTTGATATAGAATATGTATCAATGGATAACCCTGAAGGGCGAGGCAGAAATATTGTCCCGCACACTATCGTATTTGATGGGTTTCGCTGGCACGTGAGAGCATATTGCGAAGAAAGAAAGATGTTCTTAGACTTTGTATTGAGCCGATTTAGAGGTGAGCCTGAGCTGCTCAACCAATCAGAGATTAACATCGAAGACGATGAAGATTGGGCAACAGAAGAAATAATCGAAATCATCCCAAATCCACATCTTTCACCAGCACAACAGCAAATAGTGAAAGTCGACTACGGGATGCATGATGCGCCATTTACAATTGACTGTCGACGAGCATTGATTAAGTATTTGCTTAAACGTTTGGATGTCTGCGTAGATACCAAGAAACTCTCTTCAGCTCCCAAAAAGTACCAATTAACCCTAGCGAATCCAAAGAATATAAAACGCTGGTTGCTATAGTGGTATAACAAGACATTCCCCATAGGTAAATACTCACTACCTTTACCTTGATAATTCAGAAATGGTTCAAAATTGACAGTTAACACATACTCACACATAGACATCCCATTTAACCTGCGCCACACCTGTTGGTTTTGTGGTGAACCTTCCAATGATGTTGTTGAATTCCCTAAGACTGCACAAGCTATTGCCAAGGTAGACTATTCACCGATTGCACTGCCAGCTTGCAAGGAGTGCGCGAGTGTTAGGTATGCAAAGGATCTAACCTCAATTTGGGCTGTGCGCGATCAGATAAAACACGCACTCATCGATAAGTACGCAAAGCACCTAGGCATCGGTGAGAACTGGACGGAGCAAGAGCTTATTGATTCTGATTTCTCGGGCTCGACACTTGGCGGGTTTGGGCGCAGTGCTTGGAAGATGTATCAAATAGCCAAACAGCGAATCGACTATAAAGGTTGGCCTTTGTCGGTTGATGACATTGTAATAGAGGTCTACGACGAAACCAGTGGCTTTGAATTCGACGGTACTCGCTATGCTTCAATCAATTCATGTATCGATTATTTCACTAAGGCTGCGGGCGTAGACAAAGAGCTGCTATCGCAACTTGTCGACATAGTTTCAACAGACCGTTTTAACTACGCACTACGAATCGCCAAGCTAAACAAGAATGTCTCGAATACCAAACGCTCAGAGATCGTCGAAGAGGTGTTACAGCAAGAGTCTGAACAAGAAGAGATACTGCTTGAACAAGCAAATTCACTATTCAACCCAAATGTCGAAGAGGTCAGCATTTCAGGTTCGACGGCTCCGGTGTTCGCTATTCAATGGGCAATGATGAATAACGTTAAAGATTTAGCTCACCTTTGCGCGCTCGAGGATGATTATTTTGACTATTTCGAGCATCTTGGTGGCCCTGCGGCTTTCATGTCTTATAACGGCCTACAACTCTATTTAGAGTCGCGTCAAGATC
>PJEL010001822.1_pt1 | contig 20460 bp, 13 predicted proteins | sample 1853271 | NCBI WGS metagenome assembly PJEL01 (sample SAMN08108733, study PRJNA415343) | Invertebrate metagenome, whole genome shotgun sequencing project. | host: Globobulimina | place: Sweden: Gullmar Fjord | collected 2015-08
ATCACTTTCCCGATAGATCTTTTGTTTCTCCATCAACTCAAGCAGTTGGTTGACGTGAACCTCTGCCTGCTCTTCTTTTAAGGAGGAGCGCTCGTATTTAGAAGCGTCAGCCTGCCTTGGGTTGTCCTGCTCCAGGGCGGGGTTATGGTCCTCCCCGGTTGGCTGATATTCATTCTCCAGATTTTCACTGACACCCTCCCTTACCGCCTGTTCCAATTCAACACTGGTAAAGATCTCTGGTTGGCGAAATCCCTTAAAGCCTATCAGACACATCAGTAACGTCATGGAAAAGGGGATGACGATGTCGGTCTCTTTGGGATGATTGGATATGAAGTAGTAACCTGAGATAACCAGAATTATTATTAATCCGACAATCAAGTTAATTAACCAGCGCAGTTGGATGGCCTCAATGGAAGAGAAAACCGATTTGAGGCGTTCCCGTAGCCGTCTGATTTCAATCAAACAAAATATCAGGTAAACCAATCCCAGGGCAGTGGCTGCGCCAACCGTAACATTATCAATGGGTACTGTTACCGGAAAATCTTCAAGGGGATAGTGAAGTTTGTACTGCGCTTTATATAAGGCATTCTGAAAATAGAAAGGTAAAGCGTTTAAAATATAAAGAACCGATGGGGTCAGATGCCAGAGTTCTACCCATTTAAACCCTAACTTTCGTTGGGTCAGTGATTTCACATAGCGGTAAAACAGGTATGGAACCGCTAAGATAAAGAAGTCAGAGAGATATAAAACATGGGGAAAAGCAATATACGACCGGGTATAGACATAAATATAGTCAAATATCTGTATGGACAGAGCGATCAGAAACAAGGCCAAAAACCGATTTGCCCGACGATTTCCACGGGGAGAGGCGATTAACGCCATTGCTAAAATGATTCCTTGAAATCCGCCAAAGAGTGTGATTGCGGCAATCCAATCCAGCCCTTGAGTCGCCATCTTATTCCGGTATGCCTTGAGAAAATTCCGTTAATTAAAAGCCGGTGGGCGTGAAACCGTTCCCCTTCACCGCTGCCACATGTTTTACATACACTATACAACTGTTTGTAAGGTGTCAAAAAGCGGATTGGCGATGATGTTTCGGATCAACACAGGGAGAGAAAATTTTGGATTGAACTTTCGAACTGCCGATCACTTCAATCTCATAAACAGTGGTCCCTCGATCCGGATTTTTAGTCACCATATAATCCGCCTTAACGCTCATGCTATTGAATTTGTTGGAGTAAAAACAAATTTAATATTCACGTAAATCATGCGACTATGGATATTTGTTTAAATTAACAGTCAGCTATAGATATTGGTCTTGCAGGCTGGGACTACTTTTTCAGAAAGATGTTGCTAGTGTTTTGTTTACGCTCAATTGGTTGAAATACGGGGATATTTACTCGTGACACGGGGTCGTAGAATTTTTTGCGAGAACCCCTGTTTTAGTCAGATTGGAGCGACAAACGGCACTTAACATGACACTAGAAGTAATAAACAGGAGTATATTGTGGGTTCTTATTTATTAAGGTTTATGAACTGGTTCATTCCGGAAGAATTTATGTCCGATACGCTTGAGTATGGCCGAAGTAAGGTGATCGTCGGTATTGGATTTCTGGTCGGATTTATTATTATGCTGCAAAGTTTGCGAAGTTTTTTTATCCAGGTAAATCTCACCGTCGGATTTCTGGTGGTTGTTTTTAGTTTGGCTATTATGTCGGCTCCCTTTGTGCTTAAGTATACCAAGTCAAAATTGTTGGGCGGTAATGTAATCATGATTTGTATATACTGCCTGGCCACTTTGATTGTGTTGAAAAGGGGCGGTATTACCTGTTCCATTGCCTCCTACTATTCGCTGATCCCAATTGTTGCTTTTATCACCCTCAGCCGTCGTGCGGGTTATGTCTGGGGAGTATTCTGTCTTGTGGCCCTCATTGGTGTTTTTTCGCTACCCCGATTGGGCATTGAAATGCCAGAGCAGACAATGACTGCTGATCAATTGGAAACATACGCTGCGGTAACCTATTCGGTCTTAGTGGCTTTTGCCATGATTCTAGGCGGTATTTTTGAGAACATCAGTACGTCGAATCTGAACCGGTTTTCCATGGCTCAAAAAGAGTCACATAAAGTCAGCGATCAGCTGCAGTTTTTGTTTGAAGATGTAAATCTGGTCATGGGTGCGGTTTCCAAAAGTGACCTGTCCAAGCGGATTTCCATTCAAGCGGAAGGAAACCTGGAAGACATGATAATCAGTGTGAATGAGGCGATCGAATTATTAAGCGGCACGATTCAGCAAGTATCTAACGCCAGTTTTTCCATCCATAAGGGTGCTGAAGATCTTTCTGAGACAGCGGTAACACTCTCGGAAGGTACCTCTACCCAAGCAGCCACTCTCGAGGAAATCTCTGCCTCCATGAATGATATAGAAGAACTTTCCAAACGAAATAATGAAGGGGCAAATAAATCCAAAAAATTGATTGAAGTGACATTGGACAGTGTCAAAAAGGGAAATGAACAGATGACAGAAATGGTGGAGACCATGAATCAGATCGCGAGTACCGGCCAGAACGTTACAAAAGTGGTCAAAACGATTGATGAGATTGCCTTTCAGACAAACCTGCTTGCTTTGAATGCAGCTGTCGAAGCCGCCAGGGCCGGTAAATACGGAAAAGGTTTTTCTGTCGTCGCTGAAGAGGTCAGAAATCTGGCCGCACGTAGTGCCGTAGCTGCAAAAGACACAACTGAGCTGATCGATTCAACCATGAATAAGATCAACAAAGGCGTAGAAAAAGTGAATGTCACGGCTGAGCATTTGAATGATATTATGGGAAGTGTCGATAAAGTCATCGGTTTTGTGAACCAGATTGCGGCCGGATCTGACGAACAGCGCGCTGGTATTGAGGAGATAACAAAATCCATGGGCCTCGTTAACAACATCGTCCTACAAAACTCTGCCGTTTCTGAAGAGACTGCCTCAGCGTCTACTGCTCTAAAATCCCAGTCACAGCAACTGCAGCAGACGATGGCCTCATTCAGGTTAAATGCGGATTCGACCTTTCAAAAACCCCTCTTAAACTATTAATTAAAATTTTAAGAACTCACCGTAAAAGATCCCCGGATAACTGAAAAGCGGAACCTGCTCTGCCGGCTTTTCAGTTCTTTCAGTGGGGTCAGGCTTTGGTTATTGGCTTATTTTTTTCAATAAGCCAATAACCAAAGCCTGACCCCCACTATGGATATCTCGATGCGGATCTCGTCCTGCCGTTGAAAAAGGCAAAACTGTTTACTCAATTTCGTACTAATTCAATATCAGATAGTGAAGAAGAGCGCTTTAGCCCCCCCTAGCACGAAGTGTGGTTACCAAAAACTTTCCATTCCCGGCTTGGTCAGGGAATTGATTTTTTGACCTTGTGAGTTTAAATACTTATTAATTCCGCACAATTTCTTGTAACTTAGGTCGATTCAGGTTAGTATAGACTTTAGAGTTTACTCTTGCTTGTTTTAAGTTCATTTTATTCATCAACTTGCCAAAGGTTATTCATCCCATCTTTTCATTTGAACTGTTTCAGACATCAGTTGTCTCGATCAGATGGGAAAAACAGCCATTTATTGGTATATCGTTGCCGGTGAATCCTTTTGATGTGATTGTTTGCCCACGGAGGCCATATTGATAAATAATAACAAAAGACCGCTCTTCCAAAGGGAATTGATATTGATATTCATCTCGGCAGCAATTCTAATGTTTGCATCCAATGTTGAAGCTGACGATGGGTTGAGAGGACCTGCGTTCAGCGATCCATCAAAAATGATGGATATGTCGCCTGAGTGGCGAAACAAACAGATCAAATATCGAGCAGAGGCAGGAAATGCAGACCTGGTGGTGGATCTCAATCAGCAGCTATACCCGTTTCTGAAACCGCTTGTGGAGGAGTTCGCACGAAAGAGCAACCTGAAGATCGTGATAACCGAAGGCACGTGTGGAAAGTCGGCTGGAAAAATTTCCAGAAAAGAGGTGGACATCGGCGGTTTCTGCTGTCCCCCAGCAGAAATGGACAGGTTGCCCGGGCTTAAATACCATACTTTGGGAATAACGCCTCTGGTGCTGCTGGTGAATTCTAAAAATTCCGTGAATAACGTGACATTGGAACAGGCGAGACAGATTTACCAGGGAAATATTACCAAATGGTCGGAACTGGGAGGCAGCAATAGCTCGATCAGAACCACCGGTTCCCTACACTGCGCCAAAAGACCCGGACACTGGAGACTTCTCTTGGATAATGGAGAACTTTTCGGCGTGCAGTTTACCCCTGTGGGAGAGATGGCAGATAATATTGCAATAGTTGTCAACGATCCTGATGCCATCAGTTACGAAACAATACACGTTGCCAGGAAATTCCAGAGTGAGCTTTTATGGAAGGCGCTAAAAATTGATGGATTTCACCCTGTCAAACTTGAGAATTCCCTGAATGGAGACTATCCCCTCTACAGAGTATTCAATGTCACAACCTGGGAAGGCAATAACATTAAGAATCCACAAGCTGGAGACTTAGTGAGTTTTCTTATGACAAAAATCGAAAGCATCGAAAGTCAATCCGGACTTGTGCCGTATACAAAACTCAGAAAAGCAGGTTGGCGGTTTAGCGGAAACGAATTGGTTGGAGAACCTGAATAAAGGTACCTTATGCTTAACGGGCTTTTGGTAATATACCGCAGTATTTCCTTGACCATAAAAATGACGATCGTGACGATTACGGTGGGGGGATTTGTCTGGGGAGCTGCTGACTACTTAAGCACCAGGGAAGTTAGAGAAGCATTCGAATCACTGATGTACAAAATGATGATCGAGAAAGGCCAGGAATACAGATTCCGCTTTAGTCGTGTCGTTTATGCTTACAATCAGGCTGCAAAGGTATTTGTCACGCTTAATCCTTTCATAAAATATATTGAGGCCAGAAAGTGGTCGGAAAATACTGATTTCGAGATCAAATATCACCATAAACCGCCTGAATGGTTCCCTAAAAGGTCAATTTTGAGAACGTTTCCCACCCCGAGATATGCGTTTCTCGTCGACCAACACAGGCAGGTTAGAGAAGTCTACCTCAGTACATCTGAAGAACCCCCTTTCTTTTTGATGAATCCTTCTCAGCTATTGCTTTTAAGAAGCAATGGAGAAAGCTATCTATCGGAAATAGACGGATCCCCTTTTATCGTCACTTCGGAAACTTACAACAACTCTAAGGAGGGAAGGCTGGTGAATCTGGTTTTGGCCACTCCAATTGATGAAAGATTTCTTTATTTGTCCCAGGGAACCTATTCAAAGGAATTCATTGTCGCTCTGGTTGGCGACATCGACAATGTTATCAAAGTCAGTAGTGATCCGAGCTTGCCTCCCGGCGAACACGTGGAGAAGTTGGCGGATCATTTTCTGGTATTGTCGCAGCAATTCTTTGAATATGGTAGTTCTGAAATGAGTTTTAAATTCCAGACGTTTATTTCGAAAAAGATGGTTGAAACGCTGTCTGTAACTGCCGTCAACAGAGATAGAATGCGACGGGCAGGAATGGCAGTTTTAATTATTGGTGCATTCGTCCTGGTGATGGTTTTGATAACGAAACGGATCGAAAATCTGGACAAAAGGGTTGCGGAGTTTTCACAAAAAGCACTGGGTGGCAGACCTTGGAAATATCGACGAGGAGATCAGCTCAATATTCTTGAACAGAGATTTTTGCACCTGACCGAAGAAATTATTAGCTCCAATGAAACCATATTGAGAGAAAAGGAGGCCGCCGAAGCAGCGAACCAGGCCAAGAGCAGTTTTCTAGCCAATATGTCCCATGAAATTCGGACTCCAATGAACTCAATTCTTGGATTCACAGAAATACTGAGAGGGAAAGTGGTCGATCAATCGACAGCCCGCTATGTCCAATCCATACATACCAGTGGTCATTCGCTTATGCATTTGATCAACGATATCCTTGATCTGTCCAAGGTTGAAGCCGGAAAACTGGAGTTGCAGAACACGGCTGTATCGCCCCATCAGCTGGTTGGTGAAATGCAGACTGTCTTTGAGCAAAAGATAAGAGACAAGGGACTTGAGTTGATTATTCAATTGCCGGAAGACCTGCCGAAAGCTATTTTTCTCGATGAAGTCCGTTTACGTCAGATACTGATTAACCTCATCGGCAATGCCATAAAATTCACTTCTACAGGGACTATCACGCTTGCGGTCGAACACCAATTTCCAGAAGAAAAGAATCAAAACAAGCTGGATCTGATTTTTGTCGTGCAAGATACCGGAAAGGGGATTCCTGAAGAGCAGCTCGATTATATTTTTGAAGCGTTTACCCAGGAGAAACATCAAAAAGTATCGCAGTATGGCGGAACCGGGCTGGGATTGTCGATCGTCCGCCGTTTGATTGAAATGATGGATGGGGATATCAGCGTTAGCAGTGAGGTCGGTAAAGGATCGATTTTCAAGATTACACTCAGAAACGTCGAGTTGGTGTCTCCTGCCTTGCTTGAAACAACCATAAAAGAGAAAATCGATATTTCTGCTCTACAGTTCGAAAACAGCATCGTTCTGATCGTTGACGACATAGAATTCAATCGGGAACTGGTGAAGGGATATTTAGAACAATTCAACCTGAGACTGATTGAGGCGGAAAACGGTCAGGTAGCTGTCGATATGGCCAGAAGATATAAACCGCAATTGATCATAATGGATATGAAAATGCCTGAGATGGATGGATATGAAGCGACCACTCTGATTAAAAACGACAATGAATTAAAGGAGACAAAAATCGTTGCGGTTACTGCATCAGCTATGAAAGACAATCAAGAACGTGCCATGTCAAATTCCGATTCTTATCTGACAAAACCAATTTCCATGTCAGATTTGATGGGCGAGATAATTAAGTTCCTTCCCCATAAAATCCTGGAATCAGAATTAAACGTTGCAGAGAATAATGAAGTGGTTGGGAAGAGCCAGGAATTAACGAAGGAATTGCTTGGCAATTACCCAGAACTAAACAATTTCCTGAAAAAAGAACAAAACCGTTGTTTATATTTATATAATTCCATGGCGGTGGATAAAATTGAACTTTTTGCCCAAGAAATGGAAAAGTTGGGTTTGGAGCACAACTGTCAACCATTTGTCGATTGGAGTATAAACCTTATTGAATTGGTGGATAACTTTAATATCGATGAAATGAAACTGCAGATCGAAAGGCTCAATCAACTTATTTAGGATTAATTAAGGGAATAAATATGGGATCCTCGGGTCAAAATAGCAACACACGGATTGCGATTGTGGACGATAAACTGAAGAATATACAGTTTATCGGTACGCTATTACGGGACAAAGGATATCTAGTGAGTGTGGCCCAAAATGGCGAGCAGGCGTTGGAGATTATCAGGCAGGAACCGCCTGATATTATACTGTTGGATATTGTAATGCCGGTAATGGACGGTATGGAAACATGCCGTCGTTTAAAGGAAAACAGCGAAACAAGAGACATTCCAGTAATTTTTCTTTCGGCGCTTACGGACACAGTAGACAAAGTCAGGTGTTTTGAAATGGGAGCAGTGGATTTCTTATCAAAACCGATTGAAACTGCAGAATTAATGGCTAGAATCGACACACACCTGACAAAAAGATTTCTGCAGAAGAAACTGGAAAAACTGAACGTCGAGTTAGAAGAAAAAGTACAAATTCGAACGCGCGAATTAGTCGAAGCCCGCAAGATGGAAGCGACGGGGGCATTGGCAGGAGGCATTGCCCATGATTTCAACAATGTTTTGGGTGGCATTCTGGCAATACTTTCAGTCATGGAACATAAACTGAAAAAAAATGGAGAGATAGGAAAGGAAAAATTGGCGCATTATATTGACTCTATGCAGGAAGCAAGCTTGAGCGCAGCCGATGTGGTCCAGCAACTGCTCTCCATCTCCCGCAAACAGGTGCTGAATTTTGCCCCTGTTGATCTGAATTTGATCATCGCAAGAATAACCAAAATTTGTTCCAGTACTTTCGATAAATCGATTAAACTGAAATCAACGGTCCATGATGGCCCGGCTAATGTTATCGCAGATCCCAGTCAACTGGAGCAGGTTGTACTCAATCTATGTGTAAATGCCTGTCATGCAATGACTATCATGAAGCAAGAGAAAGAGCCGTGGGGTGGAGAACTAACGGTATCGCTTGAATTGGTCAATATGCATGATTCCAAACCAATCGACCCTGGAATGAAAAGAGAAGATTACTGGAAGATCACCATAAGTGATACCGGTGTTGGAATGGAGTCTGAAGTTATCGACAATATTTTCACGCCCTATTATACCACAAAAGAAAAGGGTAAAGGGTCGGGCCTCGGTCTGTCGACCGTTTATAACGTAGTCGATCTTCATCACGGATTCATGCGGGTGCAATCTGAAATAAACAAAGGGACCTCTTTTGATGTCTGTCTTCCTGTTTCAAACACATTGGTGTTGGAAAAGGATGAAGATCAGAGAACAGATATCGAGATGGGAAGTGGCATGATTTTGGTTGTCGATGACGAAAAAATCATTCAAGGTGCTGCATCGGAGATTCTAATAGCATGCGGCTATGATGTCCTGACTGCGGATAACGGCGTGGAGGCTGTTAAGATATTCGAGAAACAGTTCAACCAAATTAAGGCCGTTCTGCTCGATATGGTGATGCCGGAAATGTCGGGTCAAGAAGCCTACAGAAAAATGAAAGAGATTAAATCCGATGTAAAGATCCTACTTAGTTCCGGTTTCAAGGCTGACAAACGGATTGGCGAACTACTTAAGAACGATAACACAAAATATCTCAACAAGCCGTATACCTTTGATGACCTTGCCAAAGCAGTGAGCCTGCTTTTAAAAGAGTGACAAGATTCCAATCGAAAATCGCCGGGACGTTACCCTGCTTTTATTTAGAATTAGATTATGGCTATTATTAAGATTATAGTGCGATATTGAATTTAATGGTAAATTTGGTTCCGCTGCTATTTTCCAAGCTTATTGAACCGTCAAGCTGGTTTTCAACTAATGTGCGGACAAGCTTAAGTCCCAGAGATTTTGAATTCTTCCAGTCCATTTCTTCAGGTAGCCCAATTCCATTATCCATTACGATTAACTCCAGCTCTTTATCCAACTTCCCGATACTTACATTGATTTCTCCTTGCTTATCTTCAGGAAATGCATACTTCAAAGAGTTGGACATTAATTCATTAATTATTAATCCGAGTGGGTAGGCCTGATTAATGCTTATGGGGGCTTCGTCAATTTTGCAAATTAATTTTGTTTTCACGGAATCAATAGAGTATGTTTGAAAGATGGAAGTCGTAACCTTTGACAGATAAGTCTTTAAATTAATTTCAGACAATTTTTCCGTCCCATGTAATGTCTCATGAACTGCAGACATTGCGTAAACCCTGCTTTGGCTATCCTTAAGTATTTTTTTAATATGTTCATCTTTAACATTGTTTGCTTGAAGTTTAAGCAAGCTATTGATGACCTGCATATTATTTTTAACTCGATGGTGTATTTCATGAAGCAGCGTTTCTTTTTCTCTGAGAGAGGTTTTGATTTGATCTTCCGCCTGTTTGAAATCAGAAACATCACGAGAAACACCAAGCACCGTTTTAACTTTGCCGTCGTTGTCAAATTCAGGAAATAGACGCCAATCAATATAAACTGCCCCCTCGGTGCCTTGCCAGCTGATTAAACTACTTGCAGGACAGCCTGTTTGAAATACTTCAGAAATTTTTTCCTCCCATTGATTGCATAGCTCTTCATCAAAACCAAGCTCTCGGTGGGTTTTTCCTATAAATTCATCTTCAGTAAATCCAGAAACCCTGTAACCTGCAGCATTTTGGTATAAATGACGACCGTTCTCATCATATCTCATAATGTAATCCTGGCTGTTCTCAGCCAACGATCTAAATATCTCTTCACTTTCCCTTAGTGCTTCCTCTACTTTCTTTCGATCTGTAATATCAATTCCAATACCAATCTGAGTTTCGTTGGATAGTTTGATATTAGACCAGATACTATCGACAATTTCACCTGATTTGGTAGTTATATTAAATTCACGCCATTCCACTTCAACAGCTTGCATATATTCAATTGCTTTCAATCTATAATCAGGGTCAGGGTAGCACACTTCTAATAGGTCAATTGTCTTTAGATCTTCGTTCGTCCATCCTATGGTTTTCTCAAAATCTTTATTTACCCTCATTACATTAATTTGTGGATTGAAAATAGTAATCATTATTGGAATGTTGTAATAAATTGACTCAAATAATTCCTGTTGGTATTTGAGATTTTCTTCACTCTTTTTTCGTTCAGCAATTTCAGTTTTTAGTTTTTTTACATAGTAAAAAATGACAATGATTATAAAAATACATAAAACAATTCCAATAATTCTAAACCAAATTGAATTCCAGAAAGGAGTACGGACGCTAACTTTTATTGAAGTACCTTTCTTATTCCAGACCCCATCATTATTTGAACCTCTTAATCGCAATACGTAATCACCGCTTTGGAGCCCGGAATATCTTCCAAAAGGTTGGGATCCAGAATTGTACCAATCTTGATCCCAACCTTCTAACATGTATGCGTATCGGTTCTGTTCAGGTGCAATAAAATTAAGAGCCGAGAATTGAAACTCAAAGTAGTTATTGCGCCAGTCCAGTGTAACCTCTTTTAGCCTCTCTGCAGATTTTCCTGTATTAACTGGCGTTCCTCCTTGGGTAAATGTGGTCAATGCAATGGATGGAATGTGCGGATTATTCTTGATCTTTGAAGGAAAAAAGCTACTAATGCCATTCGATCCACCAAACCATAATTCGCCATTTTTTGCCTTGAGTCGGGATGTCCAGAAAAAAGTATTGCCTTGAAGTCCATCATCAGCCGTAAACCGTTTCGTCGCGCCAGTCTTAGGAACAAATCGTATCAATCCTCCGGCAATGGTTCCCAACCAGAGAATCCCGTTATCGTCTTGAAGTATTGAACTGACGGGGCCAAACGGGACTCCATTTTCATCTCTGTCGAAGTTCTTGAATTTTTCTGTTTTTGGATTAAAATGACTAATTCCCCCCTTCCTTGAAATCCACAACTCTCCATCAGTTGTCTCTATAATTTCATATAAAGTATTGGATCCGAGGCTGTTTGGGTTATCATTTTCATGTCGATAATTGACAAATGTTCCACTTCTTTTATCGAACTTATCAAGTCCACCCCCGTAGGTAGGGATCCAAAGTGTCCCCTTACCATCGTCGTACAACGTGGGCATACTATTAAAACTCAAGCTGTTGGGATTGCCAGGATCATGTCTAAAGTGTGTAAATCTTTTGTTACGCTTATTAAACTTATCTAAACCACCTTTAATTGTAGCCAACCAAAGTATGTTGGGATCATCGCGGTCTTCAAGGATGTACTTAAGTCTTTCGCTTTCGGTGATACTATGTGGAATATCCGGTTGATGTCGAAATGTTTGATTCACTTCTCCGGTTTTTCGGTCCAAACTGGCGAGTATTCCATCCCAAAAACCGACCCATAAAACGCCTGAACTATCTTGGCTAAGGGCGGATACGCGGGCTCGGGGTATAGCTTTAGGATTGGTTGGATCAGGCAAATAGCGCGTAACAATTCCTGTTTCTCGATCAATACGATTAAGGCCACGTGAACCTGTCCCTACCCAAACCTTATTATCCCTGTCCTCAATAATAGGGAGGATTGTGTTACCACTTAGACTATTCGGATTTTTGGGATCACTTCGCCAGTTTCGAAAAAAAGTGGTATTCTCATCATGCCGATCAATTCTTCCGTTGTGGTGTAAAACCCATAATGTTTTTGTTTTTTGATCTTGATAAACTCGCGGAATTGAGTTGGAGCTGATGGAATTTGGATCATTGACGTTATAGCTATAACGCGTAAAAGTGCCGTTTTCTTTGTTAAACAGGTCAAGACCTGATATTTGTGAAGCCATGTGTGTAACCCAGATACCACCGGAACTGTCCTCATACATGCTCCAAACATCATTGTCTCCAATACTTTTGGGATTGTTGGGATCATAGGTATAACGAGTAAAGTTACCTGTTTTCGCATCGAATCGATTGAGTCCTCCTTTCTTTGTGCCAATCCACATCACACGATCTCGGTCTTCAAGAATTGAGTTAATCCAATTGTTACTTAAGCTTTTTGGATTTTTTGGATCGTGTTTGTAATGTGTCCAGGTGTCTTTCATAGGGTCGAATCGGTCCAATCCACCTCTTTCAGTTCCTACCCATATTTTTCCATCCCTGCTTTCTGCTATCGCCATCACAGCGTTGTTACTCAGGCTGTTTGAGTCATTAGGGTTATGTTTATAATGTTTCCAAGTACCAGTTGTCTTGTTATATCGAGACAATCCCTTATTGTCTGTTCCGACCCAAAGACTGTGTGATTGATCCACGAGGAGTTTCTGAGGTGAGAAAGATATATTATTGCTGCTGAGACTATTGATATCATTGGGGTTATGCCGGTAAAACGAAAACTTACCTGTTTCTTTGTTGTATGAAGTAATTCCTTTGCTGAATGAAGATATCCAGATTAGTCCTTCCTTATCCTCGGCAATAGAACTGATCATGGAACCTTGTATTGATGCTGCAAAGCTTTTCAATTTATAGCCATCGTGCCTTAAAACACTTAACCCTGTGGTCCCGATCCACATAAATCCATCTTGATCAATGAGAAAAGCACCATACAAGGTTGTTGCAATGGACAAAGCATTTTGTTTGAATTTCAGGATGTCTTCTCCAAGTAACTGAAATGGTTGAAAAAATACATTGAAAATAAAAAAGAAATATATGATTCGTTTCTTATCGCACATACTAATATTACTCCTTCTCAGGCAGGCTTATTATATGATCTCACGACGTTAGGTAATGATTCAAATGCACTTGGTTTCTGCACTATTTTTTCACTGGATTTTCGATAGCCGATTCACTGACAATTTATCCTGAAGAACTATAACCTTCCTGTTTCTTGTTTCATCTTAGATCAATGGAAAGTGTTATTTTTACTGCTTCGTTTATTTTTCAAACCGTATTCATGTCTTACTTTTTTCAGTTATATCGATATTGCTCTCTATGATATACTCCACTTCACCATTCTCATCGAAGAGGGGGGATGCATGTATTTCAATCAATCTCTTAGTTCCATCAGACTGAAAATGGGTATGTTCGGTCACAGTAGGTTTTTTTGTTTTCAATATGATTTCAATCGGACAAGGATGTTCAGCAGTGCTACAAGGAATTGGACTATTATGAGTCGCTGAATAGCAGGTTTTACCAATCACATCTTGACCAATCGCTTTGCTAGCATGTTTTATGATTCTTGTTTTTACATCGATGACATGAAATGGATGTGAAATTGAATTTACAATTTCTTTCAGATGATTTTCGCTTTTATTACGTTCTTGTTCTGCTTGTTTGCGCTTGGTAATGTCATAGGTTTGAAACACTACATATTTCAACTGATCTCCCCTATCCAATATTGGATATCCAAATACCTCAAGATGGAGCGGTTCGCTTTTGGCTGTTGCTATTCCAGTCAAGTCTGACGATACAGCAATATCATAAATGCCCTCCCAAATATTTGTTTTTCTTTCATTGAAGATTTCTTTTACTAAGGCAGAAACTCGATCACTCATTAAATTTTTGTCTTCGAAAATATTATATTTCCGATCAGCCATATCATTGCCATTTACTCCGTACAATTTGCAGAACGCTGAATTAACATCAATGCAATATCCATCCGGGTTAAAAAGCTGAGTGCTGGTCGTCGTTTGCTCAAACATTTGAGAAAATAAAAATCTGCTTTCATTTAAAGCTTCTTCTGCTTGTTTTCGAGCGGAAATGTCGACTGCGATGCCTTCGAAGTTTTCTTTATCGGGTAATAAAATACCAAAAAACTGAACCCAAATAATTTTACCATCTTTTCTAAAAAGAGGAGTTTCAAAACCTGATATTTTACCTGTAATCTGTAACATTTCAACTAGCTCTTTTCTCATTTCGGGGTAGACATATTGATCATGAGCCACATATTTGACGATACACTCTTCAGCATCTTTGAACCCAAAAATCTCAGCCATTCGATCATTAGCCAGCAGCATTTTTCCATCGATTAATCTGGACCGATATATTCCGACTTGTGCATTGTCAAAGATATTACGAAATTTGATTTCGCTCTCGGCCAACTCTTTTTCAACCTTTTTTCTTTCAGAATCGACCTTCACCACATATAACGCCATCTCAATAGTGACCTTTAAATCCCTTTCCTGAATTGGTTTCAAAACATAGCCAAATGGCATTGTAATCTTGGCTCGTTCAATTCTTTCTCCATCAAGATAAGCAGTTGAGAAAATGACTGGGATACCAAAATTCTTTCGAATCATTTCTGCTGTATCGATTCCATCCATCTCCCCTTTGATCCGAATATCCATCAAAATGAGATCTGGTTTTTCTTCTTCGGCTTTTTTTAATGCTTTTTCTCCAGTATCCACAATTGAAGTTACTTCATATCCTAGACTTTGCAGTTGGCTTTCGACCTCCATTGCAATAATCGCCTCATCTTCGACGATAAGAATTCTGGTTTTTTCCATGATTAAGATTCGATGTTGAATTTGACTGTAAATTTGGTTCCGTTTTTACTTTCCATTTCTATTGATCCGTCGAGCTGATTCTCAACCAATGTATGAACCAGTTTTAGTCCAAGTGAACTGCTATTTTTCCAATCCAGTTCTTTTGGAATTCCAATACCGTCATCCATTACTATTAGATTTAGTTTTTGTCCCCTTTTTTTCAATTGTACAGTTATTTCACCTTGTCTATCTCCGGGAAAAGCATATTTTAAAGAATTGGATATCAGTTCATTAATAACCAAACCTAATGGATATGCCTGATTAATACTGATTGGTGAATTCTCAATATTGCTATTCAATTCAATTTTATGATTATCAGTTGAGTAGGTTTGAAAAATTGAATTTGCTATTTTCGATAAGTAAGATTTTAAATCAATTTCCGATAGTTTCTCTGAACCATGCAACGTTTCATGAACAGCTGACATTGCGTATACTCGGCTTTGGCTGACCTTTAGTACATTTTTGATTTGACTATCTTCTATATTGTTTGATTGAAGTTTGAGCAAGCTATTGATGACTTGCATGTTGTTCTTGACCCGATGGTGAATTTCATGGAGAAGAGTATCTTTTTCTTTGAGGGCGGTTTTGATTTTTTCTTCAGCATGTTTTCGTTCCGTAATTTGAACTCCAGTCCCAATCAATCTATAAACCTTACCTCTATCATCAATTAAAGGACTGATTTTACTTAACCACCATGTCTCTTCGTTATTTATCAATACTGGATGTTCCTGGGTAATTGTTTTCTTTTCAGCCACACATTGCCTGTAAAGTTGATAGATTAATTCAATTTCCTCCTTCTTGAAATATTTTATTAGGTCATCTGGGGTTTTGCCAATTATCCAGTCATTTGGAATATCACCTATAAGCTTTTCGTGAACTGAATTTATACCCGCGTATGAAAAATTTTCTTCGTTAATGACATTAACAATGAAGAGTCCTGAATCAGCATTTTGGTATATCTCATCGAGAAATGCTTCTGTTTTCTTTCGTTCGACGATTTCTTCTTTAAGCTTTTTATTTAAGTCCTTTAACCTATCTGTTTTTTGAGCTTTTTGAAGGAAGTACACTAGTCCTCCAAATAACAGGCTTATCAGAGTGCCAAAAAGAAAAGCGAACCGAGGTAAAAGCCATTGTTCTTTGGTTAATACAGATTCATTTGGACTCACAAAAACGTTCCATTTGACGCCAAATAATAGTATTTCATCAGTTGCCTCAATATCACTAATTGTTTCATTTTGTTGACGGACGTAAAGTGAGTTTTCATGTGTATCTGTGATAGATATGGAGTAATCCGAAAACGTGTCCTCAAAAATAATATCAAGTAAATTTTTAATTCGAAAGACTCCTAAGATAAAACCTTCAAATTTGTTATTGTTAAATATGGGAAGGTAAACCAAGAATCCTTTCCCTCCCTGAACCAAATCAATGGCTTCAGTCATAATTATTTGATTTTGATTTTTTGAGGAATCTAGAGATTTTTTTCGCTTTTGTTCAAAAGTAAGATCCAAACCTTTGGCCTGCTCATTTCCTTTTTGGGGAACGACCCAGCGGACGTGATATGTGGCGTCAACCCATTCTATGGCTTGATAAGCTGGTTTGTGCAATACTTGCCATTTAGCATCGTCCTCCCATGCTGTTTGATTACCGCCTCCTGATAGTTCCCATCGTTTCACCATTCTTGATAATGTTTTAATTTGGTCTGTTACCTCGACAGATATTGCTTTTTGAATTTCATGTGCCCTTACTTGAGTCAATTCTAATAAGTGTTCGCTTTGCTGAGTGCTTAACATGTTTAATAAGAACAAAGAACACATGATTCCCACTAAGAAGACAATAAAAGCACTCCATCTAGAATATAACACCGGTTATTCCTATGATTAACTATTTGAAATTTGCTTTTTATATCATCGATTAACGATTACAATTAAAAGCTTTTTAACCGGGAAAACCTGTCGGTCATGGTAGTGAAATAATTTCACTATTTCTTAATAGACGCTTTATGAAAGCCTAAAATTAAGGCGATTTACCCGAGCAACTAACAATGTTAGGCACAAATGTATACTGATTAGTTAATATAGCACAAAAGAGAGAAAGCATAAAGAAAGAAATTACGGAGGTCAGTCTTACAGAAATCAGAAATAGATCCAAGGAACCAATGATCTATCAATACTAACGAAGTTTTCTCGCATTTGCTTTTATAACAGCTTGAAAATTTTGCTTATCTCTAAAAACTTAGCCCACATTGGCCTTTTCCCTAGCTACTATATAAAGTGCGTGACCATGAACTTCCGAGACAACCGAATCTTCAGACAAAAAGCTAAAAAACAAGAAATGGCTATGATTTGATGTGATTACTGTGAATGGTGAAATTAATATGGAAGGAATTGGGGAGATTTTAGGGAGTCATAGGTAAACTGAAGCGCAATGTAAATCTGTCCCTGGCAGCATCTTATTAACATTTTGTTGACCAAAGATACATACTCGACTTTATTTTCAAAATCCGAAGTTCAAAACTGTCGGAACAACCAGTGTGAGCAACACCATAACAGACATGTAAAGGTATGAGATGCTCCTCCCTGGGGTGGCAAAAACGGGCAGAAGGAGCCTCCGTCCACTGGATGAGTCTTTGCGTCCTTACTTCTTCATTAAGCTCCGCGCTGGTACAGGTCTCTAACAACCAGGTCTCAAAATTTTCATTCATCATTTTCGATTTGCTGGTTTCGGGAGAAAAAAAAGCATTCATATTGTGGAACGAGAAGCCCGAACCAATGATGAGCAGATTCTCATATTCTAAATTTTGAAGAGCCTGGCCTATCTTTATATGCTCAGCAGGATTGAGGCTGCTTACAAGGGACAACTGAACGCACGGAATATGAGCCTCTGGATACATTATTTTTAACGGTACAAACAGGCCATGATCAAATCCTCTCTTCTCATCGAGCCTGGCTGTAAATCCAGCTTTTCCCAATATTTTGTGGATCTGACTGGCCAGTAATGGTTCTCCTGAGCATGGATATTTGATACTGTATGATTCTTCTGGGAAGCCATAATAATCATAGATAAGAGACGGAGTGGCTCCCGAAGTGATGGTGGGAATGTTTTCTTCCCAATGGGCGCTGACTACAATAATGGCCGATGGTTGTTTTATCTGGACAGCTATTTCTTTCAAACAATCAACCATCTCTCTATGCTCTTGATCTCCAAGAAGCGGCAGGGGGCCTCCACCATGAGACAAAAACAGCGTACTCGGTCTTTTTGTCATCGTGAGCTCTTTATTTGACGACATACACCATCATCTAATTCACAAAATAGGAACTTGCTACAACAACAACTACAAGCAGATGTACTTTTTAAGAGCGGGATTTGTATACCTGACCCTCTTTCAACATTTTGAAATTATCATGCCCCTCTTCCTCTTCCACCTGCTTATAAAATTCACAGCTCATGCAGGAAAGCCTCTTTTGAGCGAAAGTTCCTTGTATCTCGCCATCACATAATGTGCCGGTAATTGCCCAACATATTCTTCCCCCATTCTTTCCTCCATTTAAACTATCTGCCGAAAAATCCATAGCAGCCGGACAAGCTCCTAAATCAGCGACTTTATCACCAACCTGTGTTCTCCCACATTTTTTGACGTCCCAACAATTTAAACCGTTCATTTTTGGGTCTCCTCTTCCAGGTTTTTAAATTAGTCTAAGGATTCCACGTTATATGTCGTTGACTTCAATCTTAACCGTTTTAACATTGAGAGGCAATCAGTTTACTTTTAATAGTTTTTTTAATACCAGCTAAGTTAAAAAGAAGAAGTAAACACATTGGTTCAGCTCCGCCAATATTCTTGGAGGTGAAATTGATTCCACAACGAATTTTAATTTTCCCTTTAGAGTTATTCTTTTACTTTGGCTTGTGCGGCTCGGCGGACGTCTCCCGCTTTTTTAAACACCTCCCGGTCTTTCTCTGAGACATGCATGAAGACTTTACGCCAAGCATCATCTTCGGACCAGGGAAAAGGGGCTTGAACAGTTGTTCGCGGCTGCCATGCATTTTCCAGCAGATCAAGGGCCATGTCCATAATTGAGCGCTGCATCTCCTTGTCCCAAGGTTTGCCACAAGGATTTCCCAGTGGAAAGTCTGTAAAAAGGAAACGTGCCACTCCGCACTCCTCAACAATATCCCGTGCAGAACCAACCACTACAGTGGGAATTTTATTTTCTTCAAGATGCCTGGCTACCAGACTCACGGTCTGGTGACACACCGGTCAGAGGGCCGGAAGAATAACAGCATCAACATTATCCTCCTTGCAAAACCCAAGGACCTGGGGGGCGGATCTCTTTGATGTTTTGCCTTGGCTATAGTCGGTCATGACCCCATAAAATCTAGGCGATACCGATCCGATTTTGCCGTCTGCAGCACATTCAGCCAGCCGGTTTAGAGGCATAAAACTGTCGTTGTCATCGGTGTGGGTCGATTCTTGATCCCATTGTAAATCCTGAGTATAGAAATGCTCAGGTATCTTATCAGCAGGATGGGCATACACCTTTCTCAATAAGTGCCTTTCTTGAGCATTCTCTCCCGGCAACTTTTCAAGGTCTGTCGTCGTCAACAAAGCCACTCTGCACTCGGAGAGGGGTTTTTCAAGTTTGGTGAAATGGGCATCAGGATTAGCAACCCATGCGTAGGGTTTAGTATATCCATAGGCGGCATAGTACTCTCTAGAAAGATCTATATAACTCAAGAATGAACGATAAGGGTTTCGTTTAAGCATCATACGTCTCCGTAGTGTTTTGATATTTTTATTCTATTGTGAAACTGTTAACCGCAATTTGTAAATTAGATACAATGAAAGCGTTCGGGAAATTTGTTCTTTCACTCGATATTCAGGTCACGTATCGATTGTAAATTCTACAACAAATTCCCTAGATCTTATTAACCCCAAAAAAGTACTTTCTGAAAAACAAAAATAGAAAATGCTATCGTCTATCATCTATGGCTTTTTGCAGTCTTGTGAGTTTTAATCCTCCTTGTTCCCACATTTTGCAACTATCTTTCAGGTTTTCCAACCCTTTCATATCATCTATGTTTTTTGGAAGAAGTGCCCGATGTTTTCCCTGAACGACAACCATACCCTGGAATATAGCCTGGCTCATAACTGTTAAAAGATGTGTTATATGAGCACACCCTTTGATACCACCGATTTTCTTCTGGACGTTCTTTATAAATCCACTTTTTACCTCCAACCCAATAACGTCAGCAATGCTCTCAATTGTAGTGTTACATTCTTTATGGGGGACATGTAGCATTTCTGCTTCAGCGTCTTCAATTTCCATTGATTTTCCCCGGATCAATAATCGAACTACCAAATGATGAATAGGGCCTGCTGTCAGCTGCAATCCAGTTATATCATAAACAGATTGGTATCTGTTATCTTTTAACTCACCCTCCACAATAACAGTATCATCATCTACAACATATGTTTTCATATCAATTATTCTGCTATGTGCGGGAGAACTGTTTATCATTCGTTTTAAGCGCTGCATGTCTTCATTCTCCGTTGAATTATTTCTTCATTTGGCTGGTGTATAAACAGATTCGCTGATTTTAAAGGGATTAATCAGAAATAACCACTTGTTCAGATCACTATACCTGCAGTTCTGTTTTGCTTCTTCCAGTACTGATTATAAACAAAGCCGGGTTTATTCTCAACCTGGGTGTATTGGTACTCCATGATCCATTTGTCGGTCATCTCTCTACTACTTTGGAACGCCTCGCAG
>PJEL010001823.1_pt1 | contig 20445 bp, 10 predicted proteins | sample 1853271 | NCBI WGS metagenome assembly PJEL01 (sample SAMN08108733, study PRJNA415343) | Invertebrate metagenome, whole genome shotgun sequencing project. | host: Globobulimina | place: Sweden: Gullmar Fjord | collected 2015-08
CCGAATCCCGCGATGACTGTTACCGAATCCTTGGCGTGGCCCACGACATGTACACGCCAGTGGCCGATCGGCTGAGAGATTACATCGCCACGCCGAAGAGCAACATGTATCAGTCGCTGCACACCACCGTGACCCTGCCCGCAGAAGAGCGGATGGTCGAGATCCAGATCCGCACGCGCGAGATGCATCGGATCTCGGAAATTGGAATTGCCGCGGCGACAGATTGACTGACAACAACAGGTCATCATGCCCGAGATCACGCCACGACTTGACGGTCTTGCAGGCCTCTTTCAGCACCCACTCGCCAATAGGCGCGATCAGGCCTGTCTCCTCGGCGAGGGGTATGAACGAATCAGGTTCAACCAAACCCTCCTCAGGATTGACCCAGCGAATCAGGGCTTCAACCCCCACCGTATGACCCGAAGCAAGGTCGATCAGAGGCTGGTAATGAAGTACGAACTCCTTATTTTTTATCGCCTGGCGCAGGCTCGTCTCCAGCGCGACTCGTTCCATAACCATGATATTCATCGCCGGTGTAAACAACTTGAAGCTGTTACGGCCATGAGCTTTGGCTCGGTACATGGCGATATCGGCATTGGATATCAGAGTCTCGGCGGTTGGGCCGTCATCAGGATAGATCGTAATACCGATACTGGCGCCAAGGTACAACTCTTGATCATCTATGTCGAAGGGCGCAGCCAGCGCCTCCATCAAGCGTTCGGCAGCGATCACCGCAGAACCAGGTGTAGAGACGCCCTGGATCAAGGCCAAAAACTCGTCACCACCAACCCTGGCGATCGTATTTCCCGCCCGGATGCTCTTGGCGAGTCTGTCGGCCACGGCCTTGAGTAAATGATCTCCGACGGCATGGCCGCGACTGTCGTTGACGGTCTTGAAGTCGTCGAGATCAAGAAAAAGCACTGCTAAGCGCGTTCCGGAGCGCCGGGCATTAGCCATGGCAATCTGCAGCCGGTCATAGAACAACCGCCGATTGGGCAATCCGGTCAACATATCGTGGTAGGCCTGAAAAGCAAGCTGTTCTTCAGACCTGCGCAAGTCGGTAATATCCTGTAAAGTACCGCGTAAGCTATCCGGACATCCGTCGCTATCACCCACCACTTCGATAGCATGGTGCACGATCAACTCTGGGCCACCTTCCGGCTGCAGACGATGGTCAACACCAACGGCCGCTCCAACAATATTGGATTGCTGCAACCAATCTCCTAATCCACTCGTGCCTTGGACTTCAAGGAAAGCGATCAGTTCCTCCGCCGTCTTGGGAACCGCACCTGCCTCAAGGCCGAGGAGACGTTGCATCTCATCCGAACAGATCAACATGAGCCCATCGAGATCAGATTCCCAGAAGCCGAGACGAGCCATATGTTGAGCTCGTTTGAAGCCCGACTCGCTGCGACGGAGCGCTTTCTCAACCCGGCGACGCTTATTGATGTCCTGTTCGAGCTTGAGATTCAAGCGAGCAAGCTCTTCGGTACGTTGCGCTACCTTCCGTTCAAGATTCTCCTGATACTCTGCGACCAACCGTTCCGCCCGCCACTTGCCGCCAAAGGCCTCAACCAGGCTGCGCATCTCGAGCGGATCGATGGGTTTTTGGACGTAGAGTAGCTTGTCGGCCGGAGGAATAGAAAGCGCGATTTCTTCTGGTGAAACGTCTCGCATCGAGGTCACCAAGACAATATTTACCATCGGATCGAGGGCTCGAATCTTCTCAGCGGCCCAGACACCATCCGGTCCCGGCGGCATGACCACATCGAGAAAAACAATAGCGAAGCGCTGATCATCAGCAAGACTCTGTTTCACTGCTCGAACGGCTTCTTCAGCCTGCCGGCAGGTCACCACATCGTTGACCGCCGTCATCCGGGATTCCGGGGCCCCGGCCAGAGTGCGCTCGTAAACCATCAACGTGGTTGAATCGTCATCCGCGACCAAGAGACGGAGGCGTTCCGTATCGACCATAATCCTCCCGGGGCTGTGCAGTCGTCCCGCTGAACCCGCGGTTCAGGGGCCTTCCTTTACGAGCTAGGCGATGACACTCCCCCATCAATTATCGTTCGCGAAAATTGAATCCGCACTTCCTAAAACCTTTCGCCGGGAGGCGCGAGAATCGGTTTCCCAACTCTCAACCAGATCGACAAAACACCGCCGGCATCTAACTATCGCAAAAAAGAACCTACCGAGGACCCAGCATACCAGGTTTGGCAACCTCGAGTGTGTGACCACAGCTACCATCTAGCCCGTATATCTCGCCAGCTTTCTGTTCACTGGCACCGCTTCGCGGCTTGTGTCTCCCTTTGGGAGGCTGCACTGGCACCGCTTCGCGGCTTGTGTCTCCCTTTGGGAGGCTGCACTGGCACCGCTTCGCGGCTTGTGTCTCTACGCCTGCGGCTTCGAGGTGCTGGCCGACGATGCACCATGCCCAGCGGTGTCTTCTTAGCAAGGGATGCTCGACGAGCCCACGCCAGTCCCGTTCGGGGCCTCACGCCTTCGGCTTGGCCGCCCTTCCGGGCGACGGGCGAGGTCCCTACGGTCGAGTACGACTCCGCGTCCCTCAGGTCGAAAACTCCGCTGGGCAAGGCACCTCGCCGCCCTCGCTACGAAAGCTGGCGAGATATGCGGGTTAACGGACGGGTAACCACCGCCAATAGGTCAAGCAACGCCATACCCATTCCAATGGGCCGATCCGAAAAACACGCAGCCAAAGGCTCGACACAACGAGTTGTCCCGCGAAGCAGATCACTGCGAGCAGCAAAATCTGCAGACGACTGAGGTCTCCGAAAAGCGCCAGGCCATAAGAAGTAGCTATCAGGCTGGTCATCACCGATTGACCGATGTAATTGCTCAGCGCCGTGCGACCAACACATGAAAGGGCCCGCCGGAGCATCTCGCCCGAACCGCTCTGGCACCACAGAAATATCAGAAAGGAAAAGCCTACAGCTATCAGTATCGATGCAACGTCGTGAAAAAGAGTGCCGGCGAATGTGAGTTGTCCCGGCGTGCGCCAGGCCAACCCGCGTATCAACGTCGCGACGATCGCCAACGGCAAACCCAATCCGAGACCAACGATGCGATCAGTTGATGGAACCGGTGTTGGAGTCTGCATCATCATGTAGTGTAAGACGAGAACTCATGCAGAAGGTTCGCCGAGATCAGGATGCTGATAGCCTTTGGCAACCAAGGTTTGGATGAACGGGCGAGCTTCGTCACCGCGACCCAGATGAATCAATGTCAGTGCATGGATGCGGAGCCACCTGATATTACAACTGTTGCCAAGGTAAGGATCAGTGCTTGCCAAAGCAGCATTCCAGAAGCGAGTCGCTTCGCTTCGATGGCCCGATGATTGTTGAAGCTCACCAAGCAACAGGTAGGTTTCAGCTAAGTCAAATCGCTGGTCAGGAATGAGTCGTCCCTCTTTTGCCATCGCCAGTTCGGCAGCATCACGCAAAATATGATCCACTTCGGCCGCCCGGCCCTGTTTCACAAGCACCTTTGCGAGCTGATTTTTCAGGGGTACGAGCTCCAGGCTATCCGGTCCGAAGGCCTCTATCATGACGGACTCTGCTTGTCGCAGAAGCGATTCGGCTCGTTTCAAAAACGAATCGTTGAGGAGCAACACCTCGGCAAGAGCGATTTTGCTATCAGCCACCCCAGGGTCGTTGGGGCCGAGCGCGGATTTGCCGATCTTGATGCTGCGTTCACAATAGTCGAGAGCCTCATCGTAGCGCCCCTGGTCAGCTGAGACCCTGCAAAGACGGAGCAACGTCGAGACCAATTCGGGGTGCTCGGCGCCGAACTCCTGTTCCTTGTCCCTAAGGACCACCTGGAGAAGGGTTTCTGCCTGCTCGAACCTGCCACATGTGGCGTGCAGTTTAGCGAGCACAGCCCGAGAGTAGATGATGTCAGATTGTGGCGATCCAAGACCTTGCTCATTGATGACAACGGCACGTTCGCACACAGTGGTTGCTTCGCCGTTGTTCCCCTGTGCTGCGAGTACACTGGCCAAGTTGACCAGCACCACGGCGACGTGCGGATGATCGTGACTGAGCGCCTGTTCAACGATAGCAATAGAGCGACGGTAGGCAGCCTCCGCATCGGCCAAGCGGCCAAGCCGCCAATACAAGGCGCCAAGGCTATTGAGGCCTGCAGCGACATCCGGGTGGTCGGCGCCGAGGGTTGCTTCACCCATGTCCAAGGCCTGCCGTAGTAGCTTCTCAGCTTCGTCGTACTCTCCCCGATCCCAGTACAGCAGGCCGATATCGTGCAAGCACTCGCCAATATCAGGATGCTGACCTTGGTGGACCTCTTGCAAGATCCGAAGAACCTGTTCAAAGAGCGGTTCGGCTTCGTCTAGAAGACCCCGTTCAGCCTTCAATCGGGCGATCGCCTTGAGACCTATCGCAGTATCCGGGTGGTTTCGGCCAAGCAATTTTTCAAGAACGGAGTAACCTTGTAAAAGCAGCTGTTCGGCCTGCTCGTACTCCCCCCGCAGTGCGTGCAACTGGCCTAGATCGCTGAGGGCGATTGCGCACAGCCTGTTGTTGCAATCGCCTGCTTCCTGGAGAATATCGAGAGCCTGCAGCAGGAGCGGTTCAGCTTCTTCAAACCTGCCCTCGGACCAGAACAATGACGACAAGCCAATGAGCGTTTTCGCGATCTCTTGGTGCCTCGGACCCAGCTCGTTCCTGAGGATCTGCAAGGCATGCTGATAGAACGGCTCCGCCTCTTCGAGCTTGCCGGTCGCGACAAAAACCTCTGCAAGGTTCGCTTGGATTCTGGCGCCTAGTAGGCTTTCCACGGCGAGCAGCGATTGCTGAATCGAAATCGCCTCTCGAAGCAGCTTCACAGCGTCGTCATATCTGCCAATCTCCAGGTAGAGACGCCCACAAGTATTCATACTTGCCGCAACATCGGCGTGGCGGTCGCCCTGAACCTTACGGCGGGTTTCGAGCGCCTGCTCCAGCAACGGCCGTGCATTTTCGTAGATGCCGAGCTTACGGTACATATCGCCGAGCAGCTCTTGTAGCGTCGCTTGCAGCTGCGGCTGCAATTCGAGATCGCTGGTGATCTGTTCGACACCGTGGTCCAGCAACTCCCTTGCTGAAATTGCCCGGCCGGATCCTCGCCCTGGCTCGGCTACGTCAAACAGACCCTCGAGGAATGAGACAACCTGAGAAGCCCGCTCCGCCTCGCGACGTGTTTGTTCGTGTTCCGCGATCTGCCGATCGACGAAAAAGCCAATCAGCATGGCGATCAGCACAAAGATGGCAATACCGGCGCCAAGACCGATCCTGTGACGCTGTACGAACTTCGTTGCCCGGTAGAAACCCGTGTCTTTACGCGCCGAAATTGCGTGTCCCTCGAGATGCCGTTCGATGTCCTGGATCAGATGATCTACCGATAAGTAGCGCCGTTCAGGTTCTTTCCGCAGCGCCTTTAAGGCGATGACGTCGAGATCTCCCCTCAGGCGGGCCTGCAGGCGTCCGGGACTGAGCCGTCGATTGTGACTCACAAGCATCTCAGTAGAGACATCGCCGGTCTGTGAAGATCCACTGTCGCCACGCTTGACTCTCGTGCTTGGCGCAACCGGTTCGTGCTCGCAGATGACCCTTTCAATCTCGGCCTGAGTGCAACCGTCAACCCGATACGGAGGGTACCCAGAGAGTAACTCATACAACAACACGCCAAGCTGATAGACGTCGGTCGCCGTCGTGACCAACCCGCCCCGCACCTGCTCTGGGCTGGCATACTCGGGAGTCATCAACCGTAGTCCAATGCGGGTCAGCGGACTGTGATGCAACCGGGGAAAAGCTCCGGCACCTTGGTCGATCAGTTTGGCAATACCAAAATCGAGCAACTTTACGTGATGAGCTTCAGTGACGAGAATGTTGGACGGTTTGAGATCACGGTGTACCACCATCGAGCGGTGGGCATATTGCACAGCACGAGCAACCTCAAGAAACAGCCGCAAGCGTTGCTCAAGAGTGAGCCGGTGGTTGTCGCAAAAGGTATCGACCGGCTGCCCGTCAACATATTCCATAACGAAGTACGACCTGCCATCGCCGGTGACACCACCATCGATGTGGCGGGCAATCGCGGAGTGATCGAGGGTCGCCAATATATGCCGCTCCTGCTCGAACCTTCGCAAGACATCGTCATCATCAAACCCGGGCGCCAGAACTTTGAGTGCCAGAAACGGCCCATCAGGAGTATCGGCTCGTTGAGCCAGATAAACGGCACCCATGCCGCCGCGGCCGATCTGGCGGACAATTCGATACGGTCCGATCTGGTTTTCGATCGGGGCCGGTGATTCTTCCTTCTCTTCTGCCTCAATCTCGCCAATCAGTTCACCCAAGGCCGATTCCAGTAGAGCACCAGCTAGTTTCAGAAAACTGTCATCCTCAAGTCCGCCTCGCAGCAAGTGACGGACTTCGTTCTCCAGATCCTTGTCAACCATACCGGTGTCACGAAGTACCTGATCTCGCTCCTCACCGGAACAATCAAGCACAGTGGTTAAGAGTTCGTCAACCTGGCGCTTTCGATCGTTATCCATTACGTTTCCTGATCGCGTGATCCGATTTCGTGGCGAAGCCAGGCTTTTGCTCGGATCCAATCACGCTGCACGGTACTTTTCGAAAGTCCGAGTACCTCAGCCGTTTCGTCTTCGGTCAGCCCTGCGAAGAAGCGATACTCAACCATAAAGCCGAGGCGAGCATCAAAATCGCTCAGTCTGGTTAGGGCTTGATCAAGCGTCAGCAGTGGTTCCGCCTCTTGGTTGATCGCAGCGTCAGCCTCGCCGAGAGGCACGCGAACCTGATCACCACCGCGTTTATCAGCTTGTCGCCGCCGGGCGTGGTCAATGATGATATGCCGCATAGCCCTCGCAACAATGTTCAAAAAATGGCCGCGGTTTTGACATTCCACCTGCCCCTGGCTGACGAGCTTCAAATAGGTCTCGTGAACCAAGGCGGTAGCATTAAGGGTGGCGCCGGGTTTGCCCTGGTAAAGCTGCCGTTGGGCAATCCGCTTAAGATCTTGATAAAGCAGCGAGATCACCTTCTCGAAGGCCTCGTTGTCACCATCCCTCCAAGCCTGCAACTGCTCGGTCGGGCTTTGGTTGTGGTTGTCGATCATCAATCTACGCGCCTCCGATTTCGCCCGCTTGATCAAGGTCATCATTATCCTACAGCACGAATTTGGTACCACAAAATGATGTCGCGGCTTATCACCACGGGCGGGCATACGCGTAGACTGGTGAGACGTCTATTTTTAAATGTCAAAAATATCATCGGGCATTGAAGCTTTATTTCTTTGGATTTCGTATTCAGAAGTGTGACCAAGAACCTATATCGGCGTCACACCGAGGACATTTCCAAAAAAGGGGTCAACCATGAACTACCGCACGAAAAACACCATGATGCTTGTACTGATCGCTCTGCTTCTACCATCCCTGTGGGTGATGGCTGCAGATCCATTGGAGCCATCAGGCGTGTCTGGTTTTCCGAAATACGACATCACCGATCAGCCGGTCGATGATCTCGTCATACATCAGATGCCAGGTTTCCCAATTGTTTTGGAACCGGATCTCTCAGAGCCTGATTTCACCGACCCTCAGCAGCAGTGGTCGCTTGGTGGCGCTGTGCTCGCCGATCTCGACGGCATCGGAGATCTCGAAATCGTGCATTCATACCAGACGGGATCCCGGGCCGCGATGGATATCGGTGCTCAAGGAAAACTCTGGGCTTGGGACTCCTCCGGCATGACGATGCCGGGGTTCCCTGTTCTGTTGTCCGGCGGCGCCTACCAGGCGCCAAGCGTCGGTGATCTCGACGGAGATGGAGATCAGGAAATCGTTCAGCTCACCGAGAAAAAGGATTCGGCGGACGATGCTTCAGCGACGATCCGGTTGTATGTACTCGATCATCTTGGCAATGTTCTACCTGGATTCCCGAAGATTGCGGGTCAAGCAACCCTCCTCCAGGGCGCTGCTTTATATGACCTCGACGACGACGATTCGATGGAGATTGTCGTCAGCTCGGAATCAGGAATCCGTATCTTTGAGAGCGACGGCGACGAGTGGGATTTTGAATTCCAAGACTCACCATCCAGAGGAGTCGGCATTCCTGCTATTGGTGATGTTGATCACGACGGCGAAGCAGAAATCTTTGTCCCCGGTTTTGACAGCCTGCATCTGCTGAATACCGACGGCAGCCAACTTGATGGCTGGCCTCTGAGCCCGGAGGGTCTCTTTTTCGGTTGGATGTCGATGGCCGCTCTCGCCGACCTTGATGGTGATCTGGATCTCGAAATCATCATAGCCGGAGTCACCAATTCCCCGAGGGTCATCGAAGTTCATGTCTTTCATCACGACGGCACAGAAATGGAGGGTTGGCCGGTAGTTCTTGATCAAGACGCCAGCATTCTGGCTCTTTTCGGCGCCTCTTGTTCCCCTCTGGTCACCGATCTTGAGCGGGACGGCGAATTCGAAATTCTCATCGGTGCTGGCGCCCACGGGGAGCCGACGATGATTTATGCGTGGGATAGTTCAGGAATCCCCAAGCCTGGCTTCCCCTTCCGTTCTGAAGAAACCATCGGAGATTCATATGTCTTCATGCTCACAGCGGCGGATTACAACGGAGACGGACTCATGGAGGTATTTGCCGACAGCTCCTTGGGTACCTGGAACAACGATCCCGAAGAGCGGAGTTATCTGTTTGGCATCAACTCTCTGGGTCAATCCTTACCGGGTTTTCCTTTGAGACCAGTTGGATTCAGCGGGCAAAACGGCGCCGTGTTTGAAGATGTCGACAAGGACGGTGATTACGAAATCGCATCGATCTCCCGCGACGTCAATACCGAGGTCATGTACGTTAACCTCTATGATCTCAACGACACCTATTTAAGGTCAGATGTCGACTGGCCGACCTATCACGCCTCGAACCACCGCGGTGGCTTGCAAAAGCGGCAGTACCGGGGATGGCGATATGTACGCGCCGGCGGTAGGATCGGAAATTAAGCGGTATTTATGGTTAGCTTCCCAAAATGCAAACCGAATCACCGATTGTGATCAATCCAGGCTTCAACACCCGTGCATAGAGGCGAGACCAGCCTGGATGACGTTCCTGGAGGATCCGGGAAAACCTCCCATCTATAAAGGCGTCGGCGATGAAGCGGCACGGTTCGGTGAAACTGACCATCTCTATTTCTAGAGTTGGCCCGACTCTCAGTCGAATTCCAGGCTGCATCGCCTGCCATTCAATTCCGGCAATGGTCAGATTCTCGCCACAAGCTCCCGGATAAATCGGATGCCCCTCTTTTTGGAGGGCCATGATTCGTTCCAGCGAAAAAATACATAACGCCCGGTCCGGTCCGCCATGGAATTTCAGATTCCGCTGACGATCGCCTTCCGCGCCATTTGAGTGAACCATCACCGAAGACACCGGCAACTTGGGTACACCACCATCCGAGATATTGATCTGAAAAAGCCACGAGGCGTTTGCCACCATCAAACACTCCAGTACGGCGCAGAAATACCCGTCTTACGGTGCGCCAATTTTGAAAACGATATTTCTAATCTTCTGACCATAGAGGTCAAAATCCAACTCACCGCTTTCTATGAAACCCAGCTTTTTGTAAAAGGTGATCGCATGATCATTTTCCTCCCACACACTCAACCAAAGCACCGTGGATACATTTTGTAAAGCTTCTAGTATGAGTGCCTTGCCAATTCCATGACCGTGAAAGCGTGGCAACACATAGATCGTTTCGAGCTCAACCTCATGGTTTTCCTCAGGCCCCAAAACCATATAACCCAAGAGACGATCGTCATTAGCAACGACATAGACTTCTTTTGTTTCAATGATATTCAGAATCTTGGACGCCACCAGTTCAGATAAAACGAACTTGGAAATATCACTATTGACGCCTTCGGTCGCATAGGTATCAACCCAAACACAGATGGCCACAGCAGCAATGTTTGCGGCATCCGTTGTTTCTGCTTTTCGTACTCTCATATTTACCCAACTCAAACGGAAATCTATCATCCATTTCGAAGCAAACGCATGGTAACCCGTCTGATCCTAGGTCTCCATGGCCAAATCGAAATCTCTACGGCACGCCGGTGGGTTAGCGCCGTTCCAACATATCGCGAAGGGCATCCGCGACGACAGGTGATTCATCGTCGAAGATTTGCACCTGTGCCAGATCGCGCGCGAGCGCGGCAAAAACATCTCGTTGTTGTGCCGGCGTCAGAGCTGGTTCTCCTACGATCTGAACATCATGATCATCGCTGCGCCGGATTAGATACTCAATGAGTGTGTCGGCTCGTTTGATCTCGATCTTGCTCTTGCGAAATCCTGAACGCACTGGGCGGCCGCGTTTCATCACCACGAAGCAGCGGATCTGGGTCAGCATGTCGTGCCCTTCGGCGAGTTTGGCGCGAATATCCTCGCCAGGGCCGATCGTGATCGGTTTTTTTATACTCGATACGAGCGCTATCTTAAACGCCTTCATATCCAATATGCCGCCATCACGCTCGATGATGCCCTGTTTCAGAAAGTCGGCCCTGATATTGAGCACGATTTTGTCGATCGCGAAGGGGTGATCGTAAGTCTTCATCGGCGGATATAGGCAACAGTACCACGAAATGGCCAGGTCGCAGACGGTGATCGAGTTGGCACCACGTATCACGCTGTCACATTGCGGATCGCTGGGCGGCGTAAGGTCATCGTGTGTTACGCAGTACACCTCAAATGGCTCCACCGATCGGAACGTCTGCTAAGGCGCATCGGCACACGACCTCACGGCCGTTGGCGTTGGCCAACCCGGCGCACTTCCGCAGGACTGGCACAGGTGCGATAGACCTGGAAGCCGGCGTCGCCAGCGGCGAGCACGAGTCGCTCGGGCGAGGCGGCGACATCGTTGAACCCGCCCTTGATTGCTCCGACCGTGGGTGGCCGACCATCAACGGCCACGTTGTACACCTCGATACCGGGGTATCCTGTCACGCGATCACCCATCACGTAGAGGTAGTCTCCCATCGTAGCCGCCACCACGCCGCCCTGCCCCAGGTACCACAGTTTGCGCGGCGAGCGGGGGTTGGTCACGTCGTACTGGACGAGCCCGTACGGCGTAGCCACGTACGCTTGATGATCTCGAACCACCACATCGAAAGGGTACTCGACCCCTTTCGCACTGGCGAGCACGACCGGATGCGATCGATCGGAGGCATCAATGATGTGGAGTGAGTGGCTGGGGGAGTAATTCAACCCCCACACTGTCACGTAGACGGTCTGGCGCACCACCGCCAGGCCGTCAATGCCCTCCATCTCGATCCAGCCGGCCTCCACTGGAGCGTTCGGATTGCGCACGTCGATGATGCTCAGACCGGCGTTTCCGGCCGCGTACAGATAAGCGTCCTCCACCTCGAACTCGTTCACCCGACCGAAGGCGACGTCCAGTCGACCGATCTCGAGTGGCAGTGAGGGGTTCGTCAAGTCGAGGACCCAGAGCCCATCGGCCCCTCCCACGAAGGCGTACCTGCCGTCGGCAGCGATTTCGTCGATCCGGTGCCCAGAGTGCCACGTGCCGAGCTGCCGCGGTCCCTCCGGTGACATGATGTCGAAGATCCGCAGGCCGATGAACTCATCGACAATGATCGCCAGCTTGCCGGTCAGCGCAATACGCCCCGTGCTGCCAACCGCACTGACGGACCCAGTCAATTCTGGGGCTGACGGATTGCCGATGTCGAGGCGACGAAAAACCGTTTGGTCCGCCGTGACTACGAGGCCATCCTGAGCTGCCAGACGTGTTGCCATACCTGGGCTCGGACTCGGGCTGAAACCAAGCTCCGTCAACCCGCTGATTTGCGTAGCATCAACCACGTGCAGCCCACCCGAATCCCCCAACCAATGGGAAGAGGTCGCCACCAGAGCCAAGCCGCGAATCGCGGCGATGTCCTTGATCAAAGGCATATCGAGTGAGCCGAGCACACGGGGCGCCGCGGGATCGGCGATGTCGATCGCGGTGAGAAAATCCCCGTCTTGGACGAAGGCGTACGGAAACGAGATTGCGATTTTTGAACCACCAAGATCCAGGGTTGCGATCTGGCTCGGAACGGTCGGGTCCGAGACATCGAGAATGAGCACGCCGTCTCGGGTGTTGACCAGGGCTAGGCCATCTTGCACCGCTATCCCGCGATATTCGTGACCGGATTGATGCACGATCTGCGGTGCAGACGGGTCCTCGACGTCAACAACGGTGAGACCCTTTCCCCATCGATACGGGGTTGTGATGAAGACGAAATGCCCTTTCGCCGCTAAGCCTTCACCTATACCGTTAGGGGCCACGTCCTGTACCCGCCCCACCGCACGGGGAGTGTGAGGATCTCGCGCATCGACGACCACAAGGCCTGCATTGATGACGAGAGAGACGATGCCGTCGGCGACGGTCATGGAGTAGGGCACGCCAGGAAGGTCAAGCGAGCTGATCACCTCGAAGGCGGCCTGACCGCGGACCTCAGCCACCTGCAGCGTGGCGCCGCTACCGAGGTAGGCATAACGTTCATCCATCGCCACCGAAAACGCCGGGCCGGCCTGCAATGACCCGAGATGCTCCATACATGGAGGCGGAGTGAGCGCAGTGGACAAAGTGACCATTGCAAGCAGTGTTGTGATCATCATGTAATCACTACGCTTGTGAACGGCGAATCGTTGGTGGCCGGCCTCGGGAATCAAGAGATTGTTTTTGCCCAAATCGAAAAACGTTCATAGATACCTACCAGACGAAGTTAAACGGAATATTCACCGGCGTCGACTCGACCCGTTGGCCCGTTGCAGTAACTCCCGTCACGACCAACCTGAGGCTCTGCCTGATATTGCTTTCACCTGTTTGCGGATCGTTACCATGAACCACCGGGTCGAGATATACCAGTGGGGCATTGGCAAATTCCTCCGCAGGGTAGATCAGCGAATCGTGAAGTTCGGCGATACCTCTGGCCGATACGAAAATTGAAATCTCCTGCGTCCATGTTTGCGAATCAACAGTCCCTCCGTCGGTACGATAGGGTGAAATATGCACTCCCGTCAGGTGCAAATCCCGGCCAATTTGGCCCATAATCGTCATGTCACGAATCGTGACGCCGGGATTCGTGGAAACGGAGATATCTGGGTTGTAGCTATAGATTTCAATCACCACGGCATCTTCGATGACCTCAGCCGGTGTAATTGTTGCTTCTCCAGGAACAAATACGGCATCTCCAGTGACATTGTCGATCACCGAAGCATAGGTCAAAAAACTTGCATCGAATGTAGGCGTACTGCAGACGATATAGCCATCCGCGATTTCGAACGCACTCACAAGACTGAAAACGTCGCTGATCTGCATGGGTTCGATTGCATCGAGGCTCTCTGAGATTGTGCCTAACGCGGTTCCATCAGCCTTAAAAAGAGAGATGTACACCGTCATTGGCACTGCACTGATGTTAAGCAGACCGAGGTTTGTACGGTAACCGCCGGCCTTTGCGGTCGAGCGTGTCAGTTGAATCAGTTGAATTTCGCGGCCGAAGGCGCCAGAGCTATCTCCGGTCATACCGGGTACAAACTGGCCGAAGGAGCCTTCAGCAGTGCGATTGTAGGTTCGGCTGGTGACGTGCACATATCCATGCAGTTCCGTGATCCGTAGCGCGCCTGCAGTGGTAGCGCCGAATGAATCGAATACAACGTCTTCGAGGCGAAGAGCGGTACCGGCCGCTATGGTGCGCACAATTGACTCGGGATTCAGGTTATTTTGATTCCGCCGCAGCAGATCAATACGCACTTCGGCGTCATGTTCATCAGATGCTCTGATTTCAAGGTCGGTGCGCCAAAGGGTATCTTCCGACCCGGGGCTATGGGCGGCTGCCGGGATGAAGATCTCGCCAGAAAACGCGGAGCTGGCAAAAACGCATACGATAAATATTACCAAAAGCCCAAGCTCGATTTTCATTTTCACAAGAAACCTCCATATTGTATTCACCGATACGAAGCAATTCTAACCTGACATTCTCTTGGCCGTAACCGTTATTCCTTTCGCAAGTGAATCGAAACAGTGTTCATGCTTGCCCGTACTTCTTCAGGAATGCTCTATCGTGCACAGACGAATGTAACGAATCAGGGCCTTCATAGCAGCATTCAACGGTAGAGCAAGGGCCGGCATCAGGACCTCACAGCCCGTACGTTCTGCCACATTGGAGAGGTGACACATGCGTTTTAGAACTCAAATCTTGCTCTTCGGCCTCTTATTCCTTTTCACCAATGCAATTATGGCTGCACCGAACGGTCATGGTTCATCACCAAAGACCGCCGATATCCAGGCCGTTCTCGATGGTCTTCAGGGCCTGGAGTTCGATGAGTTTGTTGATGCTTCCTACAAGCAGATTGTGCTCAGGAGCCCTCAAGGCACTACCAGTTTGGGACTCTCCGAAGCGTGGGGAACCGGTGATGATCAACTCGACAACCTCTGCAATGCCTTCGTTGACGAAACATATGATCTCAAGGCCGGAATCCACGACATTCTCAATACCTATCAGCGCTCTAAGCTGGACTACGAGCAGCAAATCACCTACGACTCATACTCCTGGTTACTCGACGACTGGGCTCGGCAACATGAGTTCATGTATCACTTTTACCCGGTCAGTCACCACGGTATCAGCCCGCAAAACGAGCTCTTCCGCTTTTTCGAAGACGAGCACCCGTTACAGACCCGCCAGAATGCCGAGGACTACGTCACCCGTCTCGAACAGGTCAACGATCAGTTTGCCTGCCTGATCCAAAAAATGAGCGACAGCGAAGAACGCGGCATCATGGCCCCCGCTGTGATGTTGCAGGGTGCGGCTGATCGGATTCGGAACATCGGGCCAGGCAGCGCTCGATTCTTGCCTTTTTATACGGCCTTTGCAGAAAAGACCGAAGACATCTCCGACCTCAGCGCGAACCAACGCAGCCTGCTGCTCGCCCAGGCCGAAATCGCGATCAATACCTCGGTCATTCCCGCATATCAAGCATTGCTGACCAAGCTCGACGAACAGATTCCATCAGCTCCGCCGATGAACGGTATCTGGCAGCTCCCGGATGGCGACCGGTTCTACGAAACCGGGCTTCGTCACCACACCACCACTGATCTCACAGCCGCCGAGATTCACCAGATGGGCCTCGACGAAGTCGAACGAATTCAAGGCCAGGTTCGGGAAGCTTGTGAACTCTTGGGCTACCCGAGTAACGAGTCCTTTGCCGAACTCTTCTACCGGATAGCAATAGATTCAGGAATCATCCCCGCCAATGAAATCGTTGCCCTCAACGAAGGTTTCATACGCCAGGCCCAAGAAGACATTAAAGAGGTATTCGACATCGAACCGCAATCCGAGGTTATCGTCATCGGCGGTGCAGGAGGCGGATTCTACGCCCCAGGATCCCTCGACGGTTCACGACCCGGCGCTTATTATATCGGCAACCAATACGAGAGTCCCAGGTACTGGATGCGCACCATTGCGTACCATGAGGCGGTTCCCGGCCATCACTTCCAGCTTGCGATCGGCAACGAGCAGGATGTGCCCCTGTTCACCAAAGCTTCTGGTTATACCTACACCGCCTTTGTTGAGGGTTGGGCATTATACGCAGAGTACCTGGCCAAAGAACTCGGTTGGTACGACGACGACATCTACAGTGAATTGGGGCGCCTGCAATGGGAGCTGCTGCGGGCAGCTCGCCTGGTGGTCGATACCGGCCTGCACCACTTCCGTTGGAGCCGCGAGAGGGCTATCGACTACTTCATCGATGAAGTCGGGCGCGGCCAAGCAGGATCGCAACAGCAGATTGATCAATATCTCTATTTCGACGGCTATTTCACAGCCTACAAAATTGGCATGTGGAAGATCATGACGCTCCGTCAACACGCCATGGACGAACTCGGCGAACTCTTCGACATCAAAGAGTTTCACCGCGCTGTTTTACTGCACAACCGGCTTCCCCTTCCTCTCCTCGAACGATTGATTGACGACTATATCAAAGAGAAGAAAGACAGCGTTCCCCGAGAACCAAGGCGGCCTTCGGGAAGAAATGCGGGCTAACCCGTATATCTCACCATCCTTCTGCTGAGGACCGAAAAAAGCAGCCATCTGCCGTGCTTTTCGCAATTCGTGCTTCTCGACATAGCGCGGCTATGCCTTCGTCGCCCGAATCGCGAAAAACCCAACATCTGGCCACTCTTCTCGGTCCTCGCGACGAAAGCTGGTGAGAAATACCGGCTAATCCGAACGCTGACTCCTGTATTCTTGAGGCATGACGCCTCCTTCTTACCGTACTGAGCCCCGTTTTGTATCTGTTCGTGCAATATCCCTGAGGCGAAACAACGCGCTTATCGCGCTGCTGTTTATGGCGTCCATCGTCCTCGCGATACCAGTATTGGCCGAGTTGCGCTTCGACCGGCTCGATCCCAGCAAAGGATTGTCCCAGTTCTCGGCGAACGTCGTGATCGAAGACCGCACTGGACTGATCTGGATTGGGAGCCAGGATGGGCTCAATCGTTTCGACGGTTACAAGGTTGAGGTCTTCAAACACGACCCGCGCGACTCTTCATCTATCGCCGACAACTTTATTGCAGGCCTCTTCGAGGACAGCCGGGGATCAATCTGGATCGCAATGACGGCGCCCGGAGTGCTCAACCGTTTCGATACCCACTCAGAGACATTTGAACGTCTCATGCTGCCGCGAAGGGAAGGAGGACCGCCTCTACAACCCGTCAATCCCGGCGCCATAATCGAGTATGGATCCCGGCACATCTGGGCAGGCACCTTCGGCAGTGGTCTATTTTTCATCGACCTGTCCACCGGCCTGGCAGAGCAGCTTGACACCGCCTCGTCACGGCAACGCGGCTTAGCGAGCGACGGCATCAGCTGCCTGCTTGTCGATCGCTCGGGAACCTTGTGGGTCGGCACCTTCGGTGGCGGTCTGGTGCGTTATAAAGGGCTGGTAGACGAGATCCACGAATTCGAGCCGATCACCCTTCCCGGACGCGTCGTTTCCGAAATCTTCGAAGACCAATCGTCACATCTTTGGATTGGCTTGCAAGATGGCGGTCTGCAGCGCCTCGAACCAGACTCGGGCAAGCTTACGAGTTTTCCGCCAGTCGCGGACGAGAGTCTCGGAATTACCGGCAATGTCGTTTTTAATCAAGTATCTACGACCATCGCTGAACAAGCTTCGGGCCACATCTGGGTCGTCACTACCGGCGGCGCGACCCGGCTCGCGCCGGATCTTTTATCTGCGACCCATTTCCGCAACGACGCCAATCGCCGCCATCGTCTTATGGCGCCCAATCTCAGTGTCGTCAAGGTCGATAGCGAAGGTCTGGTCTGGATCGGGTCGATCGGCGGCGGCCTGCACAGATTCAATTCAAAATCCCAAGGCTTCGAGCGATCTCTTCACGATCCTACTGATCCCCAGAGCCTTTCGAGCAACTTCGTCAACTCGATCTTCGAAGACCGGTCCGGTCTTCTGTGGATTGGAACTGCCAACGGTGGCGCAGCGCGCTTTTCCTCCCGCATCAATCGGTTTAAGGTACTCAACGCCACACCCATTGGCCCGCTTGCCGATGCGAAAGCTTTTGCTCTTGACCTCGACCCAACGGGTGATCTTTGGGTCGGCACCCTCGAGGGTGGTCTGAACCACATCGACCGTTCCCGGCGAACCCTTCTCGGCACCTATACCTTTGCACCAGGAGAAGATACCAACATCGGCAGCGCAACGGTACGCGCCGTCATAACCGACTCCCGCGGTACCGTGTGGGTCGGCACCACCGGCGGCGGTCTTTCGGCCATCGATCCGGCCCGAGGCAGGGTCATAGCCCGATATACGAACGACCCTGAGAATGCTGATAGCCTTGCCAATAACAATATCAACGAGATCATCGAGGATACACAAGGACGTCTGTGGGTGTGCACTACTTTCGGACTCGATCTCTTCGATCGCGACACCGGTATCTTTTCCCACTTTCGCAACGACCCATCCGACCCCACGAGCCTGGTCCATAACTTCGCACGTTTTGTCTATGAAGACGATGAAGGAACAATGTGGGTGGGCACAGGAGGCGGTTTTTCCCGTTTCGATGTTAAAGCTGGAACATTCGAAAACTACAGCATGGATCTCGAAGATCCATGCTCTCTGGCCAGCAACAATACGATGGACCTGTGGCGCGACCCTGAGGGTTCTTTGTGGATTGCCACCTACGGTGGTGGTCTCGATCGTCTCGACCTCAGCACGGGCGTTTTTTACCACTTTACCGTGGCCGACGGATTGCCTACCGATTCAATCTACAGCGTGATCCCAGACGGCCGCGGCCATCTCTGGATCAGTACCAACCAGGGAATCTGCAAATTTGACCTCACTAATCATACCGTGCGCAACTACGATCCAGGCGACGGCATCGGCGGCAACGAGTTCAATGGCCGTTCCTTCTCTACAGCAATCGATGGTGAACTACTTTTTGGCGGCATGCATGGTGTCACGATGTTCCACCCGGACCAAATTGATTTATCAGAGTTTCAGCCCGAGGTAGTGCTGCGTGCCTTTCGCCGGCTCGGAAAGAAACAAAACCTCAGCCGCAACATCAACGAACTCGACCGGGTAGAACTGTCTTATAAAGATGCGTTCTTTTCTTTTGAATTCGCAGCTCTTGATTACAACAACCCGGGAAAAAACCGTTACGCTTACCGCCTCGAAGGCTTCGATAAGAATTGGGTCGAGACCGGCTCACGGCGTTTTGCCAACTATACCAACCTTGATGGAGGCACCTATACATTCCGGGTGCGTGGTTCTAACGTTGATGGTGTCTGGAGCGAAAACGAGGCATCGATCGACGTGATCGTGATCCCGCCACCGTGGAAAACCTGGTGGGCATATGGTTTATACGGCCTTGCTGCAATCGGCAGCGTCGCCACCTACAACCGCTACCGCACCAAAGAACAAGAAGCCGAGCTTCGCATCCATCGCGAAGAAGCAGCGCGCCAACGTCTGCACGCCGAGCGGCTCGAACAGATCGACCACATGAAAGATGAGTTTCTGGCGAATACCTCACACGAACTGCGCACACCTTTAAACGGCATCATCGGCATTGCCGAATCCTTGTGCGACGGCGCAACAGGAGAGCTCCCAGACGCCACCCGCAGCAACTTGTTTATGGTTGCAGCGAGCGGCCGCCGCTTATCCCACCTGGTAGACGACATTCTCGACTTTTCAAAACTCAAAAACCATCAGATCGAGCTCAGCCTCTCAGCCGTCACAATGCGCTCCTTAATCGATGTTGTGCTCACCTTGTCCCGGCCTCTGGTCGTTGATAGCAGGGTCGATCTCATCAACGAAACGAGCCCCGGCCTGCCCCCTGTACACGCAGACGAAAACCGTCTGCAACAGATTCTTCACAATCTCATCGGCAATGCCATTAAATTCACCGACGAAGGAAAAATTACTGTCACTGCCGAACAATTCGGAGATCTCATCGAGGTGCGGGTCGCAGATACCGGCGTCGGTATACCAGCGAACAAACTCAATCGCATTTTCGAGTCCTTCGAGCAAGCCGATGCGTCTACAGCTCGCGAATACGGTGGCACCGGCCTGGGCCTGACCATCACCCGCCAGTTGGTCGAACTGCACGGCGGTACCATCCGGGCGACGTCGGACGAGGGCGAAGGGTCGTGCTTCTGCTTCACCCTCCCGCGGTGGCAAGGAGAATCAACAAACGGGCCGAAAGCAATAGATTCAACGATCGTAAGGCGGATTCGCGACCTCGAAAGCCTTCCAGCTTTGCAGGCCACTGATGGCCGCCACCCAAAACCAGTTACGGCGCTACCATCGGCAAACCGTGCTCAGCTCCTCGCCGGAAAGCGCATTCTCGCGGTTGATGACGAACCCATCAACCTTCAGGTGCTCGATAACATCCTCACCCTCGAAGGCGCTGAAATCGAAAGAGCCGCTGATGGGTTTCATGCTCTCGAAGCGGTGGACAAAAATGGACCGCCAGATCTTGTTCTGCTCGATGTCATGATGCCGCGCATGACCGGCTTCGAAGTCTGCCAAGAACTCAGGAAAGTCTATTCAGCCAACCATCTGCCGATCATTCTGCTCACCGCCAAAAACCAGGTTGCCGACCTCGTCAACGGCCTCGCTTCAGGCGCGAACGACTATCTCACTAAACCCTTTTCCAAGCCTGAGCTTGTGGCCCGGATCAGAACTCATCTCGACCTCTCCCGCGCCCACACTGCTGAAGCCGAGAATCAGCGAAAGGGCGCCGAACTCGAGCAAGCGAGGGCGATCCAACTCTCGATGCTTCCCGACGGGCCGCCGGCTCTCCCATTTCTCGACGTCGCTGTTCATATGCAAACCGCCACTGAGGTTGGTGGTGATT
>PJEL010001824.1_pt1 | contig 20444 bp, 14 predicted proteins | sample 1853271 | NCBI WGS metagenome assembly PJEL01 (sample SAMN08108733, study PRJNA415343) | Invertebrate metagenome, whole genome shotgun sequencing project. | host: Globobulimina | place: Sweden: Gullmar Fjord | collected 2015-08
AATGAATGAATGAATTGAATGAATTGAATGAATTGAATGAATGAATTGAATTGAATGAATTGAATGAATGAATTGAATGAATGTCACAGTATAGTCTTCTACTTGTGTAAAAAAGAAACAAGGAAAAAAAGATTGAAAAAAAGCTAAAAAAATCATTCACTCACTCACTCTCCATGTAGATACAAACATCCTAGGTACTCGTGAATGATAATGATACAATAAAAATATAACATAGAAGAAAGAACGAAAGAAAGAATGCGAAGAGGAATCACGTGCCTGGGTATCAGGGTCCTCAGGACCGAGTCGACGCTGGCATCATCAACATCCTGTACACAATCCTCTAGCATATCAACATCATTCACATCATTCACATCAGAAGATACTAAAAATCATAGAGTCACAGATGTCCTTGCAGCAGCAGGCGTTCCCTCACTGAGACATGGTCGTAAAGTAACCATTTATGCACCTCCCAAAACTGCAATGCAGTCTGGTTCATCACAGACGCTGCAAGGAGGGGCCCCTGCGTGGAGACTTGTTCTTGAGATTGATCCAAAGTGGGCAAACCCTCTCTTGGGGTGGACGTCAACGGCAGATGCGGTGGAAACGATGACTCGGCAGTTGCAGTTTTTTACAAAGGAAGATGCTATTGCCTATTGTACAAAGAATGGGATTGCATATGAAGTAGAAGAGGCTGTGGTAGTGAATAAAAAGAGGCCAAAACGTTTTCAAGGATATGGTGCCAACTTTGATGTCAAGAGATTGAAAGGAGGGACACCCATTGGAGGACTCCGAAGTGAACAGTCATAGATATATATATTCTAGTCATAGATACAAGAAGAAACAATGTAACCTGCATGTATATGGTATATGTACTGTCATACATGTCGTAGAATAGTATATACTACGACTACTACCAAGTAGTAGTAGGACAGTTTTGTTTCATCTCCCACTGGTATGAACCATGAACTTTGTTTGATGAGTGTATATGTTTCACGCAAGGACCGAGTGGATTTCAGTTTCATAGCATTATCATATCATATCATACCATGTTGGAGTAGTGATTCATTGGATACTACATGAGAGAGAATCAGATTGTTGACATTAGTCGTCTCATGTTGATGACGATGATGGCAATGTCTTTCTTCACACCCACGTACGTGTGAATCATTGTAGATGAATAGTGGTATTGATGCATTACTATAGAACGAACTAAAAGAAATCAAGGTTGAGATGATACTGTTTGTTTGAAAATTCAAATGGGGTGTTGAAAAGCATATGGAAAAGCATATGGAAAAGGCACGACGATTGTCTTCTCGTGGTGAGAGACGGGCTGCTCTGGATGATTTGCTATCCCAGAAGAAGGAACAAGGGCGTCGTGAGATTGGTCAACGGAGGAGGTACTTGACTGTTGTCTCGGATGATGATGATGATGATGATGAGATTGAGGAGGAGGAGGATCCACAGGAGGATCCGGTACTACTAGGAGAAGCAGAAGAGCAAAAAGAAGAACACGTAATAGAAGACAATGGTCCGTATAGAAGGAAAACGAAGAGAAAAAGTAATGAGAGACGGATGAGTGGAGAGTATTTTGTGAAATATGTGGATACATATCGTCCTGGGGAAGTGTATGATGGGGGGTCATCGAGTGACTTGGATGATTTTATAGCCTCGTCTGAAGATGCGGAGGAATACCCGTCTACGTCTTCTTCTTCAGAAGAAGAAGAGAACGAAGAAGAAAAAGGGGATGTACGAATGAATAGGATGGAACAGGAAGAGGAATTGGTGGACCATCAGGTGAGAAGGAAACGGCAAAGGAACATTCTCGTTTCATCATCTTCTTCTGATGATGATTATAATGATGTGCCAAGTCCTCATACCACAGAAAACGAACAAAAACAAGAAGAAGAAGAATGTGAGATTGTTGTAGAACCGCAGAGAATGCCTGGGGGAGATGAAAAGCAAAAGAGTAGCAAGATTGTTGTGCGAAAGAATCATCATCATCATCATCATCACGAGGGGGGGCCCACACTACGTGAGAGGAAAGGGCCTAGTGCTCTGAGTCCGTTGGAGAGGATTCGTCATGCTCAGAAAAAGGTTATAGAGGTGATAGATTTAGAGGATAGTGTGATAGATCCGGACGAGTCGTGCTCGTTGTTGACGGATGAAGGTGAGCCAAGCTCGAGCAATGCTACTGGAGCAATGTCTGATCAGGATCCATCAGAGGAGGTACCTGTTGCGCCATCTCCCCATGATACGATTTGGAGACAAGAAGCGGAAAAACTTGGTATTAATAAAATGAGTGAAGAGGAAGCTTTCAAGGCATATATTGAATACTTGTTCATCTGTTCTATTGACCCAGAGTATGAGGAGCAGGTGAAACAGAGTAGCTCGCATAGATTATTGTATACACAGGCCATTCGAAGAATAGAATATTTAATCATCCAGGCTCAAGATTATGTTCATTCGGAATCCTGGAGATGTTGTGATACATTCTTATTAGAGTCGATGGAGCGACATGCGTTTATTGAACGGGTGACTCCAGATCAGCCATACCACCACAAGGAAGATGATTGTTGCGAGGAATGTCTGAATACCTGTGCTGCATGTGGAAAGGGAAATGGATGGATACAAGTAGAATTCAAATGTGAGACATCCGCCAAGCATTCTACCCTTGCGGGTGAACGTGATGCTGATATGATGCTGAGTCAACAGTATGCGCTTGCATCACCGATATATCAACGGAATAGGAGATTCGTGGGAAGAGAACGAGAAGGTTCTATAGATTATCCTCAAGAATCAAAGTGCTTTTTCTGGCTTGGAAACACGTGCGTGAAAAGGATATCCATATTCCATGCTTTATTTCACTTTCGCCAGCACTGTGTTGCTTTTCTAAAGCGTATTGCTCTGAGGGAACTCAAGACAAGTATAGAAGCAGGGAAACCTATGAGCATCGATGACATGATGGATGTTGTATTGAGCGATCATAATCATTCGCGCATGTATGCGTGCTTTACGTCTCTTTTGCGGGTCGCAGAGTCATATCAGATTGCAAGCGGGAGTGAGAAGTTTCTCTTGGGTAAGAAAATCCCCCACTGTGATCCTCCCCAATATACCTTGTTGTCAGGAAAGTTTACAGACATTGACGTTGCTGAACTAGATACATACTTGAAGGATGCATAAATGCCTTGTGATTATTATTACGTGTAGATCATGTTTCATCTCCCTTGCTGCTGCATCAACTGCTGCATTTGAGACTCAGCTTCAGCAGATAGCTCTCCAAATCGCTGACCTACTCTAGCAGAACCTTTCATAAACTTCTGGCAACAGTTTTGAACACACTACAGTAGCAGAATATAATACCAGGTCACATCATGATTCGTCGTCTGCAACACTCAACTGTGTGCAGGTGTGACACTTCTCAAGAGAAAAAACAAACATCACGTACCCTCTCCTCTCCACTATCCAAGTCTTTGCGACGAAATGATTCGACACATTCCTTGAAACATTTCTCGACTAGGCTATTGTACATTCGTAGACTGCAGGCATATCCACGTGGTCAAAGACACATTCTCATGGAGGACATTGAAGAAAGGCGGCACGAGGTGCTTTCCTTCCATAGAATCGACATACCTGTCTCTAACTTGCATCTGATCGATAGCTTTCATGAGTTCTTCTTGCTGCTTTGGAGGCACCTGCCCCATCATTGCATTTGGGTCCATGTCAAGTGATTTTTATTCTAGTGCGGCAACTCGTATCGTACCAAGTATATAATGTGTTGCATGCACTTTTATATTGAATACACTGTGCGACAAAAGAAGCATCATCCGGAATTAATGCCCCACGATCGATGCTTTTGCAATCTTGTCTCCTCATCCAACAAGGCAGGTGGTACACCATCAAGCTGCTACTTTACTAGAGTACGTTACAGTGATTAAAAAAACGTGTTTATTCATGATGCTATTCAAGGCAATCCAGACCAAGATCCAGCTTTCATTCCAGATCTTTTATCGTTGGCCTTTGCCTCAGCTGCAGATGCCTCTTCCTCCTGCTTCCTTCTCTCCTCAGCCTCAGCCTCGGCTGGGTTGATAATCTTTCTCAGTGCAAGGAAAACCTTGGCACCGTTATCAATTGGATCGAGAGGATCTTTCCTCAGTCTGTGATTCAAACAAAGAGATGCTACTCTGATGACATCATCCATGGTCACCTTTTTGCGACCCTCTAATGCAACCAATGCAGCGGCAGCTCTATTGCACACAATATCTCCACGAATTCCATCAATGTCAACCATGGATCCAAGCTGACTGATCTTTAATCTGACGTCACGTGGAACGTCTACTTTAGGAAGAAGCTCTCTTGCTTTTGTCAACTTTTCTTTCAAGGCATCCTGATCTTCTTTGACACTCTCTACAAACTTGGCTGCATCCTGTTCATATGCAATTCTATCCAATGTCAGCTGTGTTCTGGTATCAACATCCAACAAGGTCGACACGTTAACACATAATCCGAAACGATCCAACAACTGAGGTCGCAGTTCTCCTTCAGCTGGATTTCCGGAACCAATCATGATGAATTTCGCTGGGTGCACAATGGACACTCCCTCACGCTCGACCGTGTTTTGTCCTCCTGCCGCAGAATCCAACACAACATCGACGAGTCCATCATCCAACAGATTCACCTCATCGACATAAAGAATACCTCTGTTTGCTTTGGCCAACAATCCTGGTTCATATGCCTTCACACCCTCGCTCAAAGCCTTTTCGATATCAATAGTTCCACAGATACGATCTTCTGTTGCTCCAAGAGGAAGCTCCACAAGAGGTGTCTTTGCCTTGGCAGATGGGAGCGTCTCACCACTGGCGAATCTCTGTAACACATCTGGACCCATCAACTTGGAGTCTGTTGGACTAGAATTGAAATCATCACCAGGAACAACGTCGATTTCAGGCAAGAGGTCAACAATTGATCGAACAGCCACCGACTTTCCACATCCTCGATCACCCATAATCAACACACCACCGATACCTGGATCCACAACGTTCAACAACAATGCAAGTTTCATATCATCCTGTCCGGCGATGCGGGTGAATGGGAAATTAGGCTTGCGACGTGCTGGGCTCACCTTGACATCTTTAGTTTCGGCAGCAACAGCCACGACCCTGCATATTCCCTGAGAAGCATGAGCCACATGTGTATTTCTAAAACTTTTTGTATATTTAGAGGACCCAAATCGTCCGTGAATCAATGCACGGCTATGCCTGAGGTTCGTGCCAACGGAAGAAGGCTCACATGTTGCCTGCACATTGGTGGCGCGGAGTATCTGTGCCATCATAGTTGCAAGTGGTACTTGAAATATCAATGAAAATAAAATAAATTATAATGTATCCCTTTTCCAGAGTCGTTCTCAGGTTTTCTCGGGTACTTGATAAAAGATCCTTATCCTTCCTTATCCACCAGCCTGGTACCGAGGAGAGCAAAAATGAAAACTGACTGATACAGGATGCATGCATGGATGGATGTGGTCGTATAGGACCTTGATCATGTCTTTCGACGAAAGATCTGGGCAAATTTGGCAGACCCGTGTTCATTGGTGATGATTGAATCGACCACCATGAGCCCATCCTCTGGCCAACGAAAGACTTCATGGAGGGTACCAGGACGATACCCACCAAATTCATTGGTAATTTCAACGATTGGTGTCTTGACTTGTCTGTTCAACGCCGGCGAAAATCGCGTCTCCTGGGTTACTTTTACGTATCCATACATCCCACCTGATCTCAAATCTCTTCGTCGATGGCGTGCAGTATCCCCACATGTTGGGTATGACTCTTTAATTGTAAACCATTTGACGACACTGAAAGCTGCAAACGAAAAGCACATGCCGGAGTTTTCCTTTGACACCACATTCTCAAAACATACATCACTACCAACAATAAACTGGAGCGCAAACCTCATGATGCCTCCAATGCCCATCAGATCACAGACTGGGTCCATGCTTTCACTTGCTTCCCTGTTGCACAAGAATCACAATCAACTTGGGTTACGAAGTAGTAGTAATAGAAGGGTAGAAGAACGACACCATACCTGTCTTTCATCCATCGACCATGACAAACTACTATATAATCATCATCGACAAGGGGTGATGATGATTCTACACCAGCAGTCTCCCGATTCTGCTCGGGAGAATCCCTACAAACTGTGGCAGCTAGAATGTGCATCACAAGCACCAGCGCCAACCCTGAGGACCATGCCACCACCCACCCATCATGTGGTGATGATCCAGTCAAAACCCATACAACACAGCATGAAACGAGAGCATGAACTACGAGCAACCAACTCGACAGAGTTGAACCTCTTCCGTGGCCTTTTCCAGGAGACGACCTGGTGGGTTCTACAGCATGTGCAGTGGATAAGGATTCCTCCAACGATTCACCCGCTTGTAATCGAGATTTTCTACTCTTATAAGCAGCACATGATCCTAATAGAGCACTGATCGCCACCACAACTGTTTTTTCAAGAGACATGTCTGTCGACGTTCAGTAGGCTATTCTGTTGCCCACTCTGTTGATATCATGATAGAACAGCTATGGTGATTGATTGACGTGTCTATGGTTGTATTGTAGTATTTCAAAATGGTATCGTATATACATTGAAGCAGATTCTTGGAAGAGTTTCAAATTCATGAAATCTCTTGTTTGAAACCCAAGCACCTTGCAAGCTGCCTCATCAGGGTTACTCTACGATGATCTACGGGCATTAATGTTGATATCACGGTGCATGTTTACTAACCAATACTTTAGGATAGACTATTGGATATTAGAAACCAGGCATCGGAATATGTGCTAGATACGTAGCAATGTGGACATGCAATTCTATTAGTCAAGACAAGGATACAGAATGTCGGACGGAGTGTAAACAACAACGGATGATATCCAAACATCTTCCTCTGAAATACTATTCATACCAGTAGGAGGAGTCTATTCTGATGATGAATCAGGGAGTGGTGCGACGGAGACTAGCGTCTCTTGTCTATGGACAGAGAACCAGTTCTCTGTTGGGTGAAGCGTCTTGGTATGAGAAAGGGATACCATGGATGCTGCCTCGGTACATATACTCTACATCATCAGCTCATAAGGTTGTCGAGAAAGCGAATGATGTTGGTTTTCTGGCTGGAGGTTGGTCTGTACATGACTTTCCACAGGAGAATATCCGTAACTTTTCAATCATAGCTCACATTGATCACGGGAAAAGTACCCTGGCGGATAGAATGATGGAACTCACGGGAGCTATAACGCGTGGAGAAAGGGCACTGGATACGTTACAGGTGGAAAAAGAACGTGGAATTACTGTAAAGGCACAGACATCGTCTCTGGTGTATAGACACCGTGGGACTCCATACTTGTTAAACTTGATTGATACACCCGGGCATGTCGACTTTTCGTATGAAGTGTCAAGATCTTTGTCAGCATGTGATGGCTGCGTTTTATTGGTAGATGCTGCACAGGGTATTCAAGCACAGACAGTAGCAAACTTTTTCTTGGCATTTGAACAAGACTTGTCCATCATTCCAGTCCTCAACAAGATAGATATGCCTGCCGCTGATCCTGAAAAAGTAGCAGAGCAGTTGGAGGATACATTTGACGTGGATAGAAAGGATTGTGTTCGTGTGTCTGCCAAGACGGGTGCTGGAGTAGATGGATTGCTGGAGGCTATTGTGGAGAAGATTCCTCCACCGTCTGGTAGGAAGGATGCTCATACTCGTATGCTCGTGTTTGATGCGTATCATGATGAATACCGAGGGGTGGTGTGTTTGGTCTTGGTGGTGGATGGTATGGTACAAAGGGGGAGTACCATTGTTTCCAAAGCATCTGGAGATGCATGGGATGTCTTGGAGGTTGGTGTCCTCACACCTGGCCCTGTACCTCAGGACTCATTATTGACAGGACAAGTAGGATATATACTGACGGGTATGAAGAATACGAAAAGTGCCAAGATTGGGGATACGTGGCATCTGGCTAAAAAGCCTGTAGATGCTCTGCCAGGGTTTCGGGAACCAAAATCCATGGTGTTTGCTGGAATTTTTCCTGCCAATGCCGGTGAGTTTGAACTATTGCAGACGTCAATGAATAAATTGACATTAAATGATTCCTCTGTGAGTTTCAAGAGGGAAAATTCAAACGCACTGGGGGCTGGATTTCGATGTGGTTTCTTGGGTTTGCTTCATATGGATGTTTTCAAACAGCGGCTGGAGCAAGAACACGGTACAAGTATCATCATCACGGCGCCTACTGTTCCTATAAAGATTAAAAGAGATTCTGGTGAATGGATTGACCTGGATAATCCTGCGGATTTTCCGACAAAAGAGAGGATACGGTCAGTAGTAGAACCAACAATCCTGTCTACAATTGTTCTTCCTTCAGATATGCTTGGGAGTGCGATGTCGCTCTGTCAGTCACGTCGAGGAGAACTTGTAGAACATACACCATTGGCAGGGTCTACACGAGTCATGCTCCGCTATGTCCTACCTCTGTCTGAGCTTGGCACTGACTTTTACGACGAACTCAAATCTCTCTCTTCTGGGTATGCATCGTTCGATTATGAAGAATATGAATCTCGAGAGGCAGATTTAGTACGATTAGATATTCTAGTCAACGGAGAACCTGTCGATGCTCTTGCAAGAATTGTCCATAGGTCACGAGCCGACAAGATTGGAAAAGATCTTTGTCTCACACTGAAGCAGGTGTTGGATCGACAGCAGTTTGACATTGCACTACAAGCTGCTGCAGGAGGGAGAATAATAGCTAGAGAGACTCTGAAATCGTACAGGAAGAATGTCCTTGCAAAGTGTTACGGTGGAGATATAACCAGAAAGAAGAAACTCTTGGAAAAACAAAAGCAAGGAAAGAGGAGATTACGAAAGCTTGGATCCGTCGAGATTGAAACAAAAGCGCTCCATCAAGTAATGCAAACTACCTGATTTCATTCATTCATATTTATTACAAAAATGTCTAGTACATGTCATCAAGTTGGTTGTTTGTATGAACCCGTGCACCAGCTCGTTGCTTTCTGACTTGCTGCAATGCAGGCTTTAATGAAAACGTCTTCTTCATCCACGTAGCAACCTGAACCTCTACAGTTCGTATCTGAGGCACCAAGGTTCTAACATTCTTCACTGGAAGCCAATCAGCCAACCCTTGACCCCAAATCAAGGTATTTTCATCAATAATACCATTCACCCAGCATTCTCTGAGGACTGGAAGTGTACATGGACCTCTAGGAGTACTCAAACGATCTCTACAGTAGATAAAATAGGGATATACAGTCATTCCACAAGCACACGATGATCATTATCATTATCATCTGGGCATAAAGAGGGAGGGAGGTGTTTGTTCTACTCTAGTGTCCTTGCCATTTTTGCAATGGTCAGTTCCCAAGAATGCCAGTCTCACATTCCGTCACACAGTCGACACATGTATATGTATCGGAATGTATAAAAAACAATCAATCAAACGACGCCGTACCTATAATACCAGACATTTTTACCCGTAGCCGTTCTGACATAGTCTACGACTGATCTCTCATAATGCCCATATTTCGCTGGTTTTCTTGGCACATTATTCATCTTTTTACTATTCGTAGATCCCGATGGAGAGCTACTATCACTCATGATGCCAACGTGTCTACAGTAAAGTATCAAGATATGGCTGCTCCTTGTCCTCTACGACAGGTAATATCAACTAGTATCAGACAATAGTACCCTCTTAAAAGATACTATTAATTCTATTTAATGCCTCTGGAATGAAATATGGCGACATATCCGAGCACAAGAATCATGCATGTGATGATGGCAACTTTTGCCTTTAAGCTGAACTAGCTTTTGCAAGATCTTCACCAGATCTTCTCTCTGTCTGATAGATACGACAATCTATGATATGTTGCATTTATATTTTATTATATAGATGTTTTTGGCACCCTAATGATTGGTTGATGATCACGGACTTGTTGTGAGAATAATGGGATGCATTCATTCACAGGACAACACATTCACATGGTGACAAGACGAGAAACGACTCATGCATCCTTTTGTATCTGTGCCTAGGGTGTAGAAATCATATGAAGAATTGGCGATGAATATAATTCACGAGCAGGTATTGGACAGGCATTTCAACAGTAGCATTCTTACCAGGTGGGTTGTTTCTCACCTCTAGTAGCAAGTTGTAGCAAGGTTTTGCCAGGCATTGGTAGCATAGAGAAGAATGGAAAGACGAATGGATGTATATGGAGAGCTTTTGGCACAAATAGGGGTTTCAAAGGATGAGAATGGATCGAAATATGCTGTCAAACGACTAGCAGAATTGATGAAGGAAGGGCAGGCTCGGCAATTGTATGATGCTTGTCCAACACAGACAGAACTGTTGAAACTGTGGGATCTCGGGGTGACAAAGAATGGAACGCCGCATTATGTAGAGAATTTCTGTAGGATTTTCATATTCTTGCTTGAGATTGATGGAAATGGGGTAGGGGAACGGCTGTTGCATCCTAAAAGGGTCAGAATATTTCACAGCTTGTTGTCTTCTGGGAACAGGACAAAAATCTCAAGTGGATTGTTGTTGTTGAAACATATTGCGTTGGGAGGGTCGGGTAATGTGGCTCGTATCATGAAGCATGTTGACTTTTCGTTAAAGGCTTTTACTGTTGTGGGAGTTCCACCAAAGGTGACTGGAGGTACATTGATGAATGCTGCCATTGCTGGATCGGATGGAGAGTATGCACAGACACTGTGGATGAGTGGCGATTTGGCAAAAATGCCAACTCGTGCTGCATATATAGAGTTTTTTAAAGCAATGGTTGAACAGTGCACATCGATGAAACTGGCAGAGCTTTTGACTATTAAGAATTTTCTGGGAAATGCCCTTCATTACTTGAGTAAAGATCCATACCATGTTCAAGAAGATGTACTCAAAGTGGTACAGAAGTATATTCTGGATCAAGATGGATATGTTTTAACGCCTCCAACCAAAGGAATGATATTATCTGAGAAGTTCTTGTCTCAGCTTGCACAGACCATTCAGCAAGCTGCAGAGAGACTGGAAGGAAATGTAGAAGAAAAGGTTGAGAATGTTCTCTCTTTGGCATCTCACACATTGATTCGTATCGTATCTGATCCGAATATTGGTGTTGTCTCAGCACAAGGTTCGTTCATGTCGATGAGTTTGGAGCATGGTACAAAAGCCATTGGATTGTTGTGCTCTTTAAAGCCAACCGGGTGCAAGGAGCATTTTCGTGTTATGCATGCAGTGTTTAGTAAAAATGCATTTGTTGCTGGCTTATATCTGAAAAAAGTGTCGTTGGATTTGGACCCCAAGAAGACAACATCTTGCTTGATCAACATGTCCTTGGTGATTATGGCATTTGAAGCATTGCTGTCTCAGATACAGTCTGGGGAGGCTGAAGGAACGTTAGACCTGGATGTGATTTTCAAGAATTGGAAATATGTTTCACCTGGAGAGGGTGTGTCAAAGACTGGTCTTTCTAAATGTCTTCAGCATCCTGTGCGCCTGATCTCATACACCACAGTGATGTACTTGACAAGGGTGTTGCAAACATTGTCTGCAATCTTGGATACGGTCCAACGTGATGACAAGGCGTATATAGGTTTTAGGGATAAAATAACGTCATATTCACGGAAAAGGCTTCCTGATGTACAGATAGTGATAGCATGCCATGCAAAGATTGATTCCAGCAGTCCTAGTTCAGAAAGAGTGCAGCATTTGTCTGGTATTTTGCAGCTGTTGCGTCTCTGGATAACGTTATTCCCAGAGGTGTTGTTGGAGTCGAATATTCATATTGAATCGATACTTCCAAGTACTATCATGCAAATGCATATAGACAACCAGAGAGAATATGCTGATATAGTCAGACAGGCTACCACAACTCCAAGGTCAATGACATTGAATCCTGTTGTGGGGACAATAGCCAAGATTACTCTACAAGAGCCAGAGTCATCCAATATATATCAAACAAACTTGAAATGGTTGGTGAAACAAATGGATGGAACTGGTGTATTGTACGATGCCCCTGTGAGTGGCATGATATGGGTCTCTAGAGCACTCCAGTACGTGGTTGATTTGTTGATGCTGTGCAAGTACATGGCTGACGTGTTTTTTCATATGCAGGCAAAAGTCTGAGTTTATCATAGAATTTTTGGTCGATACAATGAGAGCTACAATGAAAAGGCCCACTGTTTACTTGGATGTCATTCATTCTTGTGATTTTAGCAAGGTAGGGATAATTCATGAGATCACCCCGTTGCTCCCATGCGCGCTGGAGAAAATGTGTAGAATTATAAAGTCGAAAACAAGGGATGTTTCAGACAAGGTTAGAGTAGCTGATTTCCTGCAAAGGGTGTTGATTGATTACTGCTCTCAATCAATGCATCCACTCCACCTGATGATCCTCTTCAAGACCATCATGGATATTGAGTTTTGCTCGGAGATAATTCGAGAAGAGAAAGAGTCGAAAAGGAAGCGACATGATATCTTGGAAAATCAACTTGTACAATTGGGCAATTTGCAGGATATATCGCCCTTTAGTTGGATGCTGGAGTTTCAAAACAAGGCAGCAGAGTTGGTTGACCCTGCTGAGAATGGGAGAGCAACCAAAAAGAAGAAAAAACAGCCGCACGTGTCCGATGAACATTCGAGGCAAACCTCTGTTCTTCACTCTATCATATATGATGAGCGTATAACGAGGCTTCAACATGCACGTGTTCAGTTTTGGACGATGGAATGTGGGATGCATGCCGATGGAATGCTGAATCTTTTTCAAGACAGCCCAGAGAGTACAATATGTGTGATGCAAAATCAATTCCTTTTCGGTCAAATCGATACAATTGTATCAAAGATGGAGACATTTATATCCTCTTTGGAATTGTATGCCTCAGAGAGCATCACGAATGCACAAGCAGTATTTAATTCTCTCTCTGGACCAAGCTCTAGTATTTTCTGGGAGAGAATCAGAACAAGACTGAATGAGCATATGGATCTCGTTGTTGCTCTCTATCGAATTATCAAAGTATTCCAAAATCTTTCCATAGCAGGAAAGGATGCTCTGTTTGAAAGGATACGGTACAACAGAGTGGAGGATAGAGCGAGAGATCTTGAAGACTTGATGCACTCAAATGTTGGAGTAATAGTTGCTCAGGCCATGTGTCAAAGCTCCTCGGATATTTATTTGATTGAAATGCACGAGTTAGAATTGCTGATGCGATCATCGTTATGTAGCAAAGGCCATAAGTCCAGTATTGGGCAGGTCAATATTGCAGATCCTATATGTGAGATTGTCATGTTGAATGTGGCATGTATGGAATATGAGAAGGGGTTACGATTGCTTCGCTTCGTTGAGGGGTTGATATCTGATGCGACTCAAAAACAAACTCCGATAGAAATGTACTCGCATTGCATCAAAGCGTATTCCAGTTTGTACACAAAGCTGCAAGGCAGGTCAAATGACCTGCCGAGAGTGCCCAAGACTCTTGTGGATACCATGTTTTCAAATGTATCCCATTCTTCGATTCCAGGTTGCCTTGCAGCATTAGTTAAGTTTATAGAGATAGAGTATGTAGTATCTCCACTGGTGAGTACCTTGGAAAAAGCTAAAGGAGAAAAAAGCAAGTACAGTAGGAGACTCCTGTTGGCATCTCTTGCCCCTATCTTGGATGGATGCCTTTCTGAGGACATGCCTAGTAATCTAAGTGATATCCTCCGGAAAGCATTTCTGAAGCCATTACTACAGTATTATACCTCCAAGAGAATTGAATGTGTGACAGAGCCAGAGGATGTAGAAATTTTTGAGCAAATGCCTCGCTACACGCTGACCATATTGCCACTTCTGATCAATAAAGATTCAATCGAGTCGGCCATTGAAGCCACAAGTCTAGTGCTGAAGAGCATCAAATCTGAAAAGTTGGATACTATCTCAAATGAATATCATAATCCAACCGCACTACAAAAAGTGCACTTGCTACAACAAATATCTAGGTGCATCACCAGACTCATGTGTGAAGAAAATCACAGAACTGAGCATTCCTCTGTGTACATTTGCAATCTTTCAGTGTCTGCCATGAATATATTCAGCTCTACATTAGGAAAAAGAAAGCACCGAACAAGGTTTTTCGAGGCGATCATGGATCTGTTGGACATCTTGGGTGATGCAGTTGCTGAGTTTAACCAAGAGGACAGAGGTAGAGAGGCCTTCATCCATTTGTTACACGCGTGGGCGTCTACTTTTGTTCCATGTATCTTGAAAACGTGCAGGATAAACTTGGCATCGAGCAGATGCTTGCGGAGATTCACTGCATCGCTGATTCCTGAGGATGCAGATGGCAAAATCGTGCAAGCCAGCTCCAAGCATTGTACTTCTGTATATGAGACTGTTTGCTCATTATTTTTGGGGCTGATTACAGCAGATGAGGTTCTAGATACAATCAAAGGAAATGAGTTTTTTATTGGCGCTCAGAGCGAATATCAAAAAAATAAGTTGCCATTGGATTCAATAGTTGCATGTGTTGGAAGTGGTACAATGACATGGAATGGACTCTCCAAAGAGCAAGACACCAAGTCAATGCAAAAGACTGAAATATGCGAGCTTTTGGAAAGCTTAGTAGACATAGTTACTCATTTTGAGTCTCTCGTCTCGAGTGAAGCAATCCAAAGGCATCAAGAATCCTTTGAGATTGCAGAACCAGGACTGCTCCGTTACTTGCTTGCATCATATAATGCATCGCTCATTGGATCAGATATAGCAACGTGGAGTCTCATCAAAACCCTAAATAAACGCATTTGGAGGAGACATACGGACACATGCGACCGTACGACACCCATGGATTCTGAGAGAGATTCAATTGATGCTCTTCTTGGTGGTCCCATATCAAAAATGAAGTTTGCCTGGGGTGCACGTGCACTGAATCCAGGGATAGCACAAGGAATCCAGATAATTCCCCTCCGATGCGCAATGACGGTCGTAGATTTCCCCGAATGGAGAAGCTTGATTAGTGAAGATCGACTTCCTGATAATACAATACAGAGTGAAATTCCTGCAGAGTATTTCATGTCGTATGAGCCATTAGGATACGATCCTGCCTTCCTTGTCCCAGTATGTCTATCATTATTAAAATCAGGTGACATGGCAGGAGAGGATCTAGTAGATTCTCTAGCCTTGTCTGTCATTATTCGATGCCTTGGCTCAGGGGACATCCTCCTACGAGCTATTGCAATGGAATGCTTATCCTGGCTGGATGAGAATACTCCTTCTTTGTTTGACGGAACGAGCCGTGATTTGCAAAGGCTTCGTTTATTACTAGATTGGCTGAAGAACTCTGCGACGGCATCATTTCAAAGGTTCTCAAGTCTTCATGCAGTTTTTGCAGCAGAACTGTCAGTGGCAATTTTCAGACCTGCCAGCGATCTATTCCCATTGTTTTCCAAGTATATGTCAGGATCTGCATTCTTAGATTTCAAAAGAATTCCGTTGCTAAAATCTGGAATGTCATCTTCCGATGAAAGTCGAAAGATATGGTTCCTAAAGCTGTTAGTGTGTGGAATACGCAACAAGGATGATGTGTTTTTATACTCCAAGTCACATATATTTGAGCTCGGAATGGGATGGGCGTCATCTGGACATAATAAACATCAAGCTTTTGCCACCATGTTGGTCGAAAAGGCAGCAAGTATTCCAAAATCTGCAAGAATGATGGCTGAATCATGTGGACTCATGAGCTGGCTTGCCCTTGCAATTCTTGCACTACAAGATACCAGGGTAGACAGTACGACACTGTCTCGCTTGAAAAATGCGTGGACAGTCATGTCTTCATGGAAAGGAACGTTGCAGAGGGGATCAGAACGAGATCGTGTTCATGCAGGAATGGAGTTTAGAGCATCAGAAGCAAGACTTGGTAGAGACACCATGATATAATCATTTTTCACAAAAGTCGTAAAATAACAATGCTAGTAGCAATTTTTCAATGATTGTACTAATATTCTATCAGCACTTGTCGATATATGGGAATATATCACTCTTGAACATTTGTTTCAGCAAGTTGCTGAAATCGTCATTTGAAACCTCCAGATGTAAAGTTTACCTTGAATTATTTCCAGAGGAACTAGACGGCAATGAAGCGGAGTCACTATATCTCACAGGATACACTGACCCAGGAGTATGCCGAACGCTGTTTGGTGTATTTGCTCCTGTGAAGGAACCTACTCTATTCACTGGTGGCATGCCTCCAGGACCAAGTGAGTTTTGTTGGTACAAAGCTCTTTGACTCTGCTGACGCAATGCTCGAGTTGGCGAGTTGCCACCATATCCATTCACAGTATTGACAGACCTACCTGACTGGTCAACCTGCAACACCAAGCCACTAGGAGTACGGCCATGCTGGGCCCAATTTCCAGATATTTGCCTATCAGTCACACTACCATTCGGTGTGTTCAAATAATATTCTTGCGCACTTAAACCTCCCTCCATCATCTCATCTCCTGTTTGATATGAGAATGATTTGCCTCCGGTTGACTTGATAATTCTAGATTGCATTCGTTGCCTAGCTGCTGCTGCTTCTGCTTGCTGTTTTGCAAGTGCCTCAATATGCTTTCTTTTACTGCGCCTGTAGAGAAGGTATCCTGGGATTGGAATCAAAATGATGATTCCTCCTACGATTGCACCAATGATCCAACCTGGGAGACTGCCTCCTGAACTTTCATTAGGGTCAGCTACACTATTATACGGAGTCACTTCTGGGTCTGTAATCATTGTGATGTTTGTGATTTCCGTCCCCAGAGCAATACCCAAGTCCTTTGCCAAATCTCCACTTTGGATTGCCTGAACCATTGATTTCACTTCACTCTCAACTCTGATACTGTTTGTATTCACTGCCACTCGCATTTGGACACCACTGTCTTCTTTATAACTGGTATCCGATCCTGGAAGGTTCTTATCCTCAACTTGCTTCCTGTAGGTATCTGTGACACCCACTTCAATACTACTCGAGACATCCACCGATTGAAACACCTTGTCATGCAATGTTTGGACAAAGTTCCAAGACTTTGTCTTGGTCCAAGGTACCAGGGATGGTCCTACTAGCTCCAAGCCAAATGTAATTGTCTTATCTTCTGGTAAAAATTCCCAATTCTTTGGTGGACCCGGGGGAGCCGGCGGTGTCGTATCCTTGGAGTCATCTGCTTTATCGCTTTCAACAGGAATCGGATCTCCTGGAGTCATCTGCGCTGGATCTGGCAATGGAGTAAATGTTGGAGCTGGTGTAGGGTCAGCTGTCGGCTGTTGGGTACCAAAGTCAGTCCCAGCAGCAATTGGAGCAGTCTCAGCAGTCCCTGCATCTAGAGGCACATTTGTCTGTGGCACCGCTGGCCTTGTATCAGGCTCTGTTGTAGCAGCAGCAGCACCAGCTGGAGCTGTCATCTGTGGCACTGCTGGCCTTGTATCAGGCTCTGTCGTAGCAGCAGCAGCACCAGCTGGAGCTGTAGTCTGTGGCACCGCTGGCCTCAAATCAGGCTCAGTAGTCGCCACAGGCGTCAAACTAAGTGGAGTATCTCCCTGTTGCTGCGTTGAGATGACACCAATAGGCTGGGTGCCAGCAGGACCAGGGTCCAAGGGCAGGGTTGCCCCTGCCGCCTGTCCTGCACCAGTATCGCCTCCAACCTGCTGGAAAGAGGGACTAATACTCCCTAAAAGAACAATTATAACTAAAATTGCATTTGTTATACGAAACAAACGCATAATGCCCTACAGAATCTGGCACTCTGTCAGCACCACGAGTTGTCAGCAATCTTGCGGACGACCAACCACGACCACCGATTACTGTGGTCACAACGGTGATATATATACAGAAATACTGCAGTTAAACACTATGACGAAAATATTGAGCCCCCTGGTCTCTGAATATGGCAAACCGCTGATAGACCAGCAGCTGCAGTTACAGAGAGATCTGACGCAGCGCGTATGCACACGTGTCAGAATCAGGCAATGATTTCACCCGTACGTCCAATAAAAAGAATATGTAATATATATTTAATGACAAAGTGGATTGCTTTGAGTGAAACATAATCATTTCCTACCACAATAGATTCATGAGAATTGTGTCCCCGAGTCTGGTGGCATCGACGTGTGCCTCGATAGCATTTTTATTTTCCTGCAATAATGAAAAAAAAGTCATCTAGTTAACCCACCCCAAAAACTTAAGTTTTGGGTACGAGTTGTCATTCACGTTATGGTCTATTATATGTATTCCTAAATAATAGTTTACGTCATCATATATATATATATCATATAGAAATGTCTCGGAGGAATCTCGGAGTGTGTGTCGAGGACACCTCTGTTGGGGCAAGTGCTTGTCGCTGGTCAGTAGAGAACCTGTATAGAGAAGGCGATGTTTTGCATTTATTATACGTTATAAAATCTCTAAAACCACCCATGGAAGTGTTCCATCAGTCACCTGGCACGTCCTACTCGTTTACTCAGCCTGGAAGTCATCACGAAGAAGAAAAGATCAAAGCAGCCAAAAAAGCCATTGAAAAGAGGTTTATCCCGTTATTAGAACGGCATGGTGCCCCGATACCGTACCAACTTCATCTGTTTGCAGAAAAGTATGATGCTGGTCCTGAAGCAATAGGAAAGGACTTGGTAAAATGCGCTGATGATATTAACTGTGATATTGTTGTCTTGCCAAGCCACAGGGACGAACAATGTGTTGATAGATTTGAAGGAAATGTTGCCAAGGTGTATGAATATGTGTCGAAACACTGTTCTAAAACGATTTGTATAGTTTAAATTATGATGGTTGTTTTTCTATGATACCATTGTGTTCTTTTTGGATGGTCATGAGTTTTGAAAACTGTTCCTGGAGCCTGGCGACGCTCTCCCTCAAATCTATTGGGAGATCCTTCACAGAGTGTATCATATCTCTAGAATCCTGTGTTTTTGCTGTTTCTCCTGGACGAATCTGCTCCTGGATGATGGTTTGGACTGGCCCTCTGCAGCAGGGACATGCAACCATGTATTGGCCAGGGGTATCTGCAGCCTCTACAATACCCTCATCTTCCATTGCTTTTGAAATAATCATGGTATTATTATTATGTTCTCCATGTAGTTCTTTCACCCGTGATTGAATCATTCTCTGTTTCCATGTGAACCATGCCTGGTAACAGGATGTACAAAAACAGTGAAAACATGGCTCTACCTTGGTGACAGCATCGTGATCCATGTTTTCCAAATTCTCCAAACAAAATACACATACACCATGTGGCCTATTATATTCCTGTGCAAGCTCAACAGCGTGGAATATCACTGGCAGAATGCATGCCCCGCACCCATGCATCTCTCCACCCAAGACCTCTTCATCCAGGTATCTCACCATCCCATCTCGTATACGACCTTCTGTTTCACAATCAAGACCTTTCGGTTGCTCTATAGAAACAATCATGTCAGGCTTGTCTGGGTACTCCCGACCAATCTTCAGCACCACTGTACACTGTACATAGCTTGTCATATCACCACACATGCTGGGATCAATACGAACCTGCAGGGTCCACGGCAGTCCCAGATCTTCTATACATTGTGATGACACTATATCTTCTATATCGCTGTATGTATGTCCATTCGCAATCATTTGAATACTATTCTGACCATCTCCAAAAGTAGAAGCAAGTGCCTCCAGCTCTCCTTGCAACCAGGACATTACGTGATCAGATTCCATCTGACTTGATTGATTGATCGATTTGTATATTTTTTATTCTATGGATTGTTTACAACGTGCATTGTTGGATGACCTGCTGTTGTTGAGGTTTCAAAGTAGCCATGTGAGATGGTCACATGTCACATGGCATGTCCTATGATGCGTTAATTGTCTCTAGCATGTTGCTTGTGATAATAGTATATACAGGTATGAATTCGTATGTATGTAAAATATGAAATAACAACAACAGAAGTATCAGCACTAATCCCAGACATGAAGCATAGGTTCCACCCAACTACTATTTGCCAAGTTGGAAGATTGCCCATCATCATTGGATATACATATTACTGGTTACTCTTGACGTCTCTTGTACCATTTTCGAAAATCATTGAGATCATTACCACGGAGTTTCATTGCATTTTCTAACCTTTCCATGTCTTGGTTTGTTCTCTTATACTCAATACAAGTGTCCCCAGGTCTGCTACCAGTTGATGTACTTGCATCATTCTCTCTTGGTCTTTTCTTTGATTTTTTTGTATTGTATTCTTTTTTTTGCCGGATAATGAAGCTATATAGTTCTCTTTCTGTTATTCTAGATGTGGTGGAACCTTCTGTTCGAGTACCAACAGTAAGTGTTCTGGGACCTTCATATTCTCTATCAGGATTGCTGTCTGTCATGGTCAGGGGGAATGGTGGAAAATCT
>PJEL010001825.1_pt1 | contig 20438 bp, 14 predicted proteins | sample 1853271 | NCBI WGS metagenome assembly PJEL01 (sample SAMN08108733, study PRJNA415343) | Invertebrate metagenome, whole genome shotgun sequencing project. | host: Globobulimina | place: Sweden: Gullmar Fjord | collected 2015-08
CTGCGGTTCTCGGTACTGAGCAGGAAGCTGGTGAGAAATGCGGTTTGAGTTTCCCTTACTCTTTTTCGTATTGCGCGAACCCCGGGAAAAGATCGAAAATCTCGCCGCTTGAAACCTGGAGCGTGCCCGACGTGACCTCCTCGGTTTCCGAGTCGAGGGTGATGCAGATTGCCGTAATGACACCTGAATCTTTTGTACCTTCGGCACGAAAGATGTATTCGTCCTCGATACTGGTCGACATACTCTTCATCATCTCCATTTCGAAATTTTCGATGCGGCCGAGATGCTCGATGACCACTGGATTGTCTTGGAGTTCAGCTTGTACCTGATCAGCGAGAACGGTCATGCCGAACTGTACGAAAAACCAACCGCCACCGAAAATGGCGACGAGGGTGACGACGGCGCAGCCGCCACAGCCGAGTGCGAAGAAGGCGCCCTTCTTCGAACGTTTCGGTTCAATCGGCTGCATTGGAGGCGGTGTGAACTTCGGCGGCAACGGAGTTTCGTTCATGTCCATTCAGCAATTGTATCGTAATCTCTGAAAAAACTAATCCGTAAGTCTCTTATTATTGAGTGTGGTGTTTGCGGTTAGGAGCGCCCTCCGGGGACCGCGGATCGCAAGGCTCCGCATCTGGGTGGAGCCGCCTTTGGCGGCATGCGGAGCCTTGCGATCCGCGGTCCAGGGAGGGGAATCACCGTCATCGAAAAGGGTGGTCCTCACGACTGTCCGATATTGTCCAGGACTTGCCAAATCCTTCAGTTTCTTGCTGATGTTGCCCAGTAGGGTAGTTTTGGCTAGATCCGTTGGAGGACGATAGTTTGATTATTTGCCGGCATTTCGTGGCGTTTGAGTAATTCGAATCCGCGAGCTGCCTCGAGGATAGATTCGAGGTTGCGAACCCCCCAACTCGGATCTCGAGAGCGAAGGTCCTGGTCAAAATCGGCATTCGAAGGCGCCGTATGCTGACCCCCGATCATGAATGGTCCGTAGAGTACGAGTAATCCTCCGGCAGCCAGATGCCGGCGCGCTCCAGCAAGCAGACCGACGCAGCATGACCAGGGTGTGATGTGGATCATATTTGCATTGAAGATGATATCGATATTGTTGATGATATCGACGTTGTTGATATTCCATTGCGTTTCGCAGACGTCGAGGTTTATAGCTTCGTCGAGATTCTTGAGCTTCTTGTATTTGCGCCACGAGCTGATCGACCTGAGGTTTGTTTCGTCGATATCAGAAGGAATCCACGTCGCAAACGGCAACTCACGGGCAAAATGAACCGCATGTTGACCAGATCCACTGGCGATTTCAAGAATCCTTGAGCCATCCGAGATGTACTGGAGGAGCACCTCGAGTATTGGGCCCTTGTTGCGCTCGGGCCACGGCCAGCAGAGTCTTTCTTTTATGATTGCCATGCTAACCTGATCCTTCAGAGGGGTTACGGTGCCGCCGATGGATAATTCGATGGAAACGAAAATCGATACGAGGATAGATTCGACCACTCGATTCTATCTCAACGATCAGTCAGTGCAAACTGATGTGCCCGCAGGGTTGCCGGTGCTCGATTTTGTGCGTGATCATCAAGGATTCAAAGGAACCAAAGAGGGCTGCCGCGAGGGCGATTGTGGGGCGTGCACGATACTTCTCGGCCGCAGGTGCGGAGATGAGTTGGTCTACGAGTCCGTAACTTCGTGTCTCTTGCCAATTGGCGATGTTGAAGGCTGTCATGTCGTCACAGTCGAGGGTCTCAACCGCGAAGTCCTTAACCGCGGAGTCCTCAATCCGGTGCAATCAGCGATGGTCGAACAAGGCGCTAGTCAGTGTGGATTCTGTACCCCCGGGATTGTCGTATCGCTGAGTTCTTTTCTCTTGGAGACCCAGAGTTTTGATCCCCAGGAAGCGATTGTTGCTATCGAAGGCAATATCTGTCGTTGCACCGGATATTCAGCAATTTTCCGAGCGATTGAACAGCTTTGCGAAAAACTTGGGTCGAAGATCGATGCCGGAGACGACCGAATACAGGCCCTAGTACGTGTGGGTGTCCTGCCAGAGTATTTTGCCAAGATTGCTCCACGACTCAAGCCAATCGGAATGAACGATCGCCGGCAATACCACTCCGGACGACCGCTCGTTGCTGGTGGCACCGATCTTTATGTGCAACGTAACGCCGAATTCGCCGAACTCGCTCCGCTGATGGTATTCCGCGCTGGGCTTGGTGATATCCGGATTGACGGTGATACGGTACATCTTGGTGCGGCCGTGACGGTCGAGCAGTTTCGGCGTTCCCAGGCGATCCAGGAATTGATTCCCCGTCTTGAGGCGTTCACTGATCTTCACTCGTCGCAGCCAATTCGGCGCAGGGCGACTTTTGCGGGCAACGTCGTGAATGCATCACCTATCGGTGACCTGACAATTATGCTGCTCGGCCTTGGTGCTGATGTTCATATAGCTGCAGAGAACCAACAACGTAGTCTGAAGCTCAAAGATTTCTTCACTGGTTACAAACAGTTTGATCTTCAATCGGGCGAAATCATCGAAGCTTTCAGTTTTCCTGTTTTAAGCCGGCCGCTCGTATTCAACTTTGAAAAGGTCAGCAAACGACGCCACCTCGACATCGCGAGCGTCAACTCGGCTTTTTGCGCCAAAATTGATAATGGAATCATCACGAGCGCCCATCTTTCGGCCGGTGGTGTCAGCCCGATTCCGTTGTACCTCAGCAGAGCATCTGAATTTTTAAAAGGCAAAGTTGTGAGTGCTGATACGGTGTTTGAGGCGGCTGCGATCGCCGATGCCGAGATCTCGCCGATTTCTGATATTCGCGGTAGTGCTCAGTATAAGCGCTTGTTGTTGAGGCAGTTAATTTTCGCCCATTTTGAGGAACTCTTCGGCCTCGGAGAGCAATTGATGGCAGAGGCTGGGCGATGAGTATCTTCGATAGCCACGTTCGCGGCGAGAGCCAATTCATCGATGATCTGCCCGAACCGCGACATCTGCTGCACGCTGCGGTGGTTGTTTCACCAATCGCCCACGGGCGCTTGCTCGCGGTTGATACAGCAGTAGCTTTGGCGATTGAGGGTGTCGTTCGGGTGCTCACGGCGGCTGATATTTCCGGTGTCAATCAGATCGGCGGCATCATTGAGGACGAAGAACTCTTTGCCGCGAACGACTTGCACTTCATCGGCCAGCCGGTGGCTTTGGTACTTGCTGAATCGCGGCGGATTTCACGCCGTGGCGCGGCGGCTGTCACCCTCGAGGTTGAGGAGTATGAAGGGGTCTTTGATCCTCGCGAAGCGGCGGCCAAGGGCCTGCTGATCTCAGGTTCGCGAACCATCAATATTGGTGACGTCGACGAAGCTTTTTCACGCTGTCATCTGGTGGTTGAAGGATGCGCTTCGAGCGGTGCTCAAGAACACTTATATCTCGAAACCCAGGGCGCGATGTGTTTACCCCTCGAAGGGGGCCGGTTTCTCCTCCATTCGTCGACGCAGGCGCCGACCGTGGTGCAGCGCATCACGGCGAAGGTATTAGCTGTGCCGATGCAGAGCATCGAGGTCGAGGTTAAGCGTCTTGGTGGTGCTTTTGGCGGTAAAGAAGATCAGGCAACTCCATGGGCTGTTATGGCTGCTCTTGGAGCGCAAGTGAGCGGCAGACCGGTCAAAATAGTGCTTTCGCGCCACGAGGATCTGCGTTTCACTGGCAAACGCCATCCGTATTCGTCGGATTTTAAACTTGGTCTCGATGAGAATAATGTATTCGTAGCATACGAAGCGACGCTCTACCAGAATTCGGGTGCGGCGGCTGATTTGTCGACGGCAATTTTAGAACGCAGCCTTTTGCATTCGAGCAATGCGTATTTGATACCTCATGTGCGGGTCACCGGAATTCCTTGCAAGACCAACCTGGCTCCGAATACGGCTTTCCGCGGTTTTGGGGCGCCGCAAGCAATGTTTGTACTCGAATCGGCGATTTCTGAAGCCGCAAATGCTCTTGGAATTGATCGTATTGAGATTCAACGTAATAACCTTCTTGCTGAGGGTGATCTTTTCCCGTTCGGCATGGTCGCTGAGAATCCGCACGCGAGGCGTTCTTTCGCAGACCTCGAAGAACGCCACGATGTGCGAGGGTTGCGTAAAGAAATCGAAGATTTCAATATGGCCCATAAGCTCAGAAAACGGGGACTCGCACTTATGCCGGTGTGTTTCGGCATTTCGTTTACGAGTACATTTCTCAACCAGGCAGGCGCGCTGGTGCACGTCTATACCGATGGATCGGTCGCGGTCAGTACTGGCGCTGTTGAAATGGGTCAAGGCGTCAACGTCAAGATTCTCAATATCGCGGCCCATGAACTGGGTATACCCGCGGATCGCATCACGGTGACTCGGACGTCGACGACGACGGTTGCGAATACATCACCAACGGCGGCGAGTTCGGGCGCCGACATGAACGGTATGGCGACCCAAATGGCATGCTCAGCGATTCGTAAGCGTCTTGTCGATGTTGCAGCTGAAATTCACGGATGCGAAAGTATGGCGGTAGACATCGTTGACGGCGTCGTGGTTGTTGGTGGCAAGCGGACCGGGACCTTGTGGAATGATCTTGTCTGGCAGACCTATTTCAAACGCATCAACCTGACGGCTCAGGCGCACTATGCAACTCCAGGCATCCATTACGATCGTGAGACAGAGACCGGCAAACCCTTCGCGTATCACGTTTTTGGAGCTGCTGCGATCGAGGTCAGTATTGATTGTCTACGCGGAACGTATGATATTGACCGTGTCCGGATCGTGCACGATGGTGGCCGCAGCCTGGCGCCGAGCGTAGATCGCGGTCAGGTCGAAGGCGGGGTCGTACAGGGCCTTGGTTGGATGCTGATGGAAGAAATCGACTGGTCGAATGGGCGTTTGCTCGCTGATTCATTGAGCACCTACAAAATTCCTGATATCCACTCTGCGCCCGATATCGAGTGCGTTTTCCTCGATGACACTGCTAATCCCCACGCGGTACTCGCCTCGAAAGCAATAGGCGAACCACCATTCATGTACGCCATTGGCGCCTATTTCGCCCTTATCGACGCGATCAAAGCGTATCGGCCCGATATCAAAGTCGAGTACGAAGCACCAATGACGCCAGAGAAGGTACTGAAGCTATTACACGGGTAGGGAAGAAAGAAACCAACGCAAAGACGCAAAGACGCAGAGAGGGAAGTTGAATGAAGAATTCCTATGAGAATCCCTTCCTTCTTTCCTTTTCTTTGCGCCTTTGCGTCTTTGCGTTAACTTCTTATTTCTTGTGTCTACTCGATGGTAACTTGGGCATCTTCCATGATGATGTCGTAGCGGTATCCGGCGCCGAAATCTTTGTCGAGAGTGATCATGCCCGTTACGGTGACGGTATTCCCGATTGCCGCGATTGCATCGGTGGTTACGGTGAGATCGTTGGTTCCTGCAGCTGCGTCACCGGTGCCGTCCACAAGATGGAACCAGTTTTTGCCCATGATGCCGACGTTGATCTTCACCACTTTGGCGTGAATGGTCAGCTCTTTGCCTGCGAAGTCAGCAGGACGGGCGTAGAGATCGCCGATCGAGGTTGTTCCTTCGACCGTTTTGAGATCCGAGGTGTCGATGTCAGCGCCTTCACTGGCAGGGGGGTGGTCTGGTGGCATCATTGCGGGCACGGTTTCGCCAGCTTTGGTTATCGCGGCGACGAAGTAGATCGTCGTGAAGTCACGATCGAGAGTGTCGGAATGAAAATTCTGCATCGCCATGCCTTCGGGCACGGTGACTTCGTCGTCAACGCTGACGGCAAATGTCGGGGCGGCTGCCCAGATCTCTTCGCTTCCAGTGTTGACTCGGACATAGGTGTAATTACCAGCATCCATGGTTTCGAGCACGGTGCCGGTCATGCCGGCAGGCGCCAGTTGGGCGGCGTTCGGATCCGTGGCAACGGTCTCTTCGGCCGGTTTATCGGCACATGCAATAACGCTGAAAATACAAATGAAAACCAGAACGGACATGAATGAATTTTTGATCATGGGGTACCTCTCTAGGTTAATTGAGCGCGGAGGGATTTCCGCAAGAAGCGATAAATTACCATAAATCGATGTAACATGGAATCTCGCTGATGAAGGTTGTGGACATTCCATTCAGAATTTCCCCTCTATACGCCCTCGATATCTTTCTTTTTTTCAAGTGTGTATCGAAGGGTGATCTTTTTGCGTTCGCCAGGTTCAAGTTCAAGGCGCCAGACGAGGATGCCATTCTTGTCGGGCAAGATATTGCCGGTTGTGAAATCAGGATCGAAGAGAATCTTGACCGATTCGATTTCGGAGATAGGAATACGTTCCGACAGGGTGAAGCTTTCGGTATCGGCGCTGATATTTGATATTAACAAGGTTACGGAAGTCCGGCGTCGATTGTGACGGGAGAGGGCGCCAGATTTGAGGGCGACATCATCGACACGACGACGCACCCGGATCGACGGATTGGGACCGAAGCCGAGCGCGAATTTTTCGTTTGAGGCAATGAACATCGTGCTCGAGTGACCGATGAGGCCGTTTTCGGCAATGAGATCGACTGGTCCGGCGAGTACGGGAAAGGGTCCAGTATTGCTTGAGTTTATCTTTCTGATGACCGCTGTGGCGATTTCCGGAATGAGGGTGTTTTCGGCCTTTGCTGGGGCAGAGAATTTTACGATCTCGACCCGGTGGGGGCGGCCGTCGGACGGGATGCTGACCTTGTGGCAAGAGGTCATTTTCAGCACCTCCCCACCATCGTCAATCCCCGGTAGATCGTGGCTGATGCGAGTACTCGAGCCGAGGCCGGCTGTGACGATTTTTTGATCGCGAATCTCGACTTCGACTGTTTCTGGTTTCTCATGTGTGCTCAGGATGTCGTCCATCAGCAGGGGGGGTTCAAATCCAAGCGATGCACGTTGGGTTGAGAACTTCAAGGTTGCATTCACCCAGTCCTCTCCTGTGCGTTGCCACACCGAAGCGTCGTAGCTGAATTCGAGGCGGTCGCCGTTTTCTTCATCTTCGATGAACTGCGCGCTGTGCTGCGGCCGCCAGCATGCCGCCGGAACAACATAACGAATCTCGATGCTTGTCGGCATCGCAGCAGGTACTAGAAGATCGATGTAGATATCGGCGGCAATATCTTGGTCGGGGCGCTTCCCGGCCTCCATCCTCACCTCAAGGTCCTGCAGCGCTTCTTTAATTTCGTTGAGGCGCCGGCGGGTCTTGATGGTCTCATCCCTAATCGTACGTTCGTAGTGTGCATCCTGCTCGATAGCTTCACTCCAAGCGTCTTCTTTCACCTGCGCCCAGCTGACGTCTGTTGCGATATCGCTAAGGGTTTGTTCGGCCATGAGTTCGACATTCCTGAGTTGGCTCTTGAGCAAGCGTCTGCGTGACGAAAGCACGGCATATTCGGTTCGGAGACCCTTTTCGTGTTGCAATAGTTTGTTGAGATCTCGCTCGTCAAGTTCAGCGGCGGTACGTTGCAGCCGCACGACACGCACATCGCTGATGGTGACTTCGGGCGCTTCAGGGAGGTGCACTGATAAAGTCTTGTCGGCGAGAATTGGGGCAACGTTCTCGATCATGATTCGGCAAAAACCGGCTTGCAGTTCGAGGTGTCCTGTGCGGAGAATCTGGGCACGGTCTTCGAGGAGCACGACTTCGCTGACGGCAGTAGTGATGGCGGTAGAGATGGCGGTAGAGATAGTTGTGGTTTTGTTCGTATTCATCGTTCGCGCCTGTTCCCGCCGACGAGTTCGTTCTTTGCTGAAATGGTGATGCTATAGGTGGCCCTAAATTGCTGGTTTGTACCCGGAGGCATACTTTGTTTCCATTGATAGGCTCCCTCGATAAGTCGCATCTTTTGGCGGAATTCTTGCCATGGAGGATCGACCGCGACGAGATCGACGGCGATGCTTTCATCGCCTTCGCGGCTGAGCGGAATACGTTCGCGAATCTCAACCGAAGCTTCGTTTGCCATGCGATTAGCAACATCAACAACGATGCTGTGTTCGAGTTCGAGGACTGCGTTGAGTAGGCCCTTATTATGCTCAGTAAACGAAACGTTACGAGCGGTTTTGATCGCCTCTTCGACGCCGAGGCCCAATTCGACCGAGCCTCCTGGGGCTACGGTGTGAATGTGCGAGGTCAACAAGAAGTCGTTGTCCATATAGATGTCGGCGGGACCTTCAGGGAGTGGCGTTTCGAGAGGATTGTTGAGCGTAACATAACGGTAGGCTTCGGGACCTTCGCTGGGCACGATGACATAACTCAATGTGCTTTCACCGGTGCGGGCAAGCAGAGGGGTGTTGTGAAAGTTTCCATCTGACGGGATGTCGATCTTGGTTTCGGCATGCCAGCGGTAATCAAAACCGTCCCACGAAGCGGCGAAGACCGAGTTGGGCGGAGGGGAGGCGTTGCTGACGCGATTGGCAGTTGAGCGAGCGCTTTCGATTGTTGTAATGACATCAATATTGGCGCTAATGTTGAGGTTGATATTGACCGAGGTCAACGACTCAAGATAAAGCTCGCGTTGGCTTGCCGGTCGAAGCACGCTCCGTTCTTTTTTAGATGTGCCAGGGAATCTTAAACGACGGTAATCCATGATGTCGGCAGATGCTAAGAGTTCCGCTGCGCTTTCCGGCGTCGGTTCTGCAGGACTCATGGGTCGTTTCACCGGTTTTCTGGCCTGGTCTTCTCTGCGGCCGGACTTCTTTCTGGACTTTGCCATCACCTCTTTGGCCATGAGGGGCGCGATCGAGGCGGCGACGACTGAAGGCGGAGGCATAGCGCCAGCGGGCGCCGGGCACGCCCGGTCAAGCTCTTCGTCGGATCCTGCCAAGCATTCCATGAGCGGTGTCTCATCGAAATCATCATCATTATCATCATCGATGTCTTCGAAATCGATGTGAGAAGCGAGTGCTTCGTCTCGCCTGGGCGCCGCGGGCAGAGGCATTGACTTCATGCAACGATCGTAGTCGGCGAAGAGATTTTCGGCGCCGGTTGGTGGTTCTCGCCAGCCGGTGCGGGCGGGTAGGGGCTGGGCTCGTCCGATTCGCAAGGAAGGAAGGTCCGGAAGTTCGGTCCAACTCTGTGTATCAGCTGATGACACGTCAAGATCAACGCCGTTCCAGTCTTCGCCAGTAGCTTGGCATATCAGGGCTCGGAGGTAAAACTCCGACCTTTCGAAATTCTTCGAGAATTTGACGACATACGAAGGCGCCCATCGTGCTCCGGGAACCTGGTACTCGACGACGATACGGCACGAATGAGGGCCGCTTTCTTTGGTACCAGCAAGGCTGATGGTGAGTGATTTTCTCAATTCGTGCTGGCGTACATTTCTTTCGTTCGTCGCGTTTTGCTGGTGCTGTTCAAGCATTTCGAGGTGTTTGCGAGAATCGCCAAGCTCACGTTTGAGCGCGGTGTTATCGGCGCCAAGGCGGTCGATCTGGGCGTGACGAAAATCGAGCAAAACGATACGAGCTGCGGTCGGTGATGGAGGTGGCGGATTGCCCCTTTTTCCAGCAGGTCTCACGGGTGAATCGAGCATTTCAAAACGTTTGAGTGCGTTTGCACACTGAAGAAGGCGGTCCTCGAGGAGTGCTACGCGGTCACGCGCTTCGCGAATATCTGCGTTTTCCGGGGGTGCGAGTGACGGATCGACTTCTGGAACATCAAGACCCACCCGGACATCAGTGGCCGACGGAGCCCCATGTCCTTCGGTCTTGATGCGTACCGAAACCGAGTTGTCGTCGAGGCACAGGGGTAGGCCAGGGACCTGGACTGTGTCCGGGAAGCACCCGTTTTCGCTCTCGACAATGGCTTCACGAGTGACGGTTGCGCCAACCCGGAATACCTTCACACCGGTGATGGCAGATTGCACGATCGATGCTTTCATCAATGCCTCCAAATTCATCTGTACGCAATAGATTAACCCAGCCAGCACTTCTCTCCAAAATTCGCCCGAGGGGAGGTTGTTGCGCTGTACGTTGATCTGTTTACCGACCGAGAGCGTTAGTATTGTCAAACCGCCAAGACGCAAAGATCGCGAAAATTATCGTTAAATGTTGAAAAGAAGTCCTTTGCGGTCGTCGCGTCTTGGCGGTTCATTTTTCGGATTCGACGCCCAGGATTCGCCGACTGTGAAGGGCGGTACCCTTCAGGAAGCGCTTTTCACAAGGCGAGCGCCGAGCGCCTCCCCATCGACCGGTATCGATCAGTACTCGCTCCAGCTGCGGATCTCGAGGTCTTCGAGGCTCTTGTGGCAGATCGCAGAGGCGATGCGCTGGGCGAGTTGGATGTTGGTGACGAGGGGGATGCCGTGGTCGACCGCGGCGCGGCGGATCATGTAGTCGTTTTTCAGCTCTTCGCGGCTGGCGTTTTTTGGGATATTGACGACGAGATCGACTTCACCCTTTTGCAGCAGGTCGAGAGCGTTTGGTGATCCTTTTTCGAGAGGCCATGCGACCGTAGTGACTTCGATGCCGGAGTCGGCCATGAAAGCAGCTGTACCGCTGGTGCCGTAAAAAGTGACACCGGCTTTGGAAAGCTGTCTGGCGCTGGCGAGAAAAGCAGCCTTGGTCTCGAGCGGACCGGTGCTCAGCAGAACCTTTTTGATTGGCAGGTGGTAACCCACCGCAATCAATGACTTCAGGAAAGCATCTTCAAAATCGTCGCCGATGCAGCCGACTTCGCCCGTGCTCGACATCTCGACGCCTAGAATCGGATCGGCGCCGACGAGGCGAGTGAAGGAGAATTGTGGCGCTTTGACGCCGACATAATCGAGTTCAAAAATGGACTGGTCGATCTTGGCGGTCGGCCGATTCATAATAACCCGGGTCGCCAACTCGATGAAATTGACGCGGAATACTTTTGATACGAAGGGAAAGGAACGCGACGCCCTGAGATTGAGCTCAATGACCAAAAGGTGGTTGTCACGGGCCATGAATTGCATATTGAAGGGCCCGTTGATGCGCAGTGCGGATGCCATCTGTGCAGCTACTCGGCGCGCCCGGCGAGTGGTTTCAATATAGGTGCGTTGGGGCGGCAGAACGAGGGTCGCATCGCCCGAGTGCACACCGGCATTTTCGACGTGTTCGGAAATTGCGGCGACGACGATCTCCCCGTCGTCGGCGACAGCGTCGACTTCGATTTCGCGTGCGCCGGTGATGAATTTGGTGATGACGGTCGGGTGGTCAGGCGAAACATCAGCGGCGCGGTCGAGTACTTCTTGAAGGCGCTCAGCGTTTTCGGCGACGGCCATCGCTGCCCCGGAAAGAACGTAGGAAGGGCGAACGAGTACCGGATAACCGACTTCGTCAGCGAAGTTTTTGGCCGCTTCGGCTGAAGTCACTTCAATCCACTGGGGTTGGTGAATCCCTAATTCGTCGCAGAGCGCTGAAAATTTATGACGGTCTTCGGCGCGATCGATATTTGCTGGAGCCGTACCAAGAATACGAATGCCGGCGCGGTCGAGGTCAGGAGCGATCGTATTCGGCGTCTGTCCGCCAACGGAGACAATAACGCCGTGTACGGCTTCTTTGCGGCATATTTCGCGTGTCGTTTCGATGCCGATTTCGTCGAAGTAGAGGCGGTCGCACTCATCATAGTCGGTGCTGACCGTCTCGGGATTGCAGTTGAGCATCAGCACCTTGTAGCCAAGTTTGCGTAATGTTGTCACGGTATTGACGCAACACCAGTCAAATTCAACGGAAGAACCGATGCGGTAGGCGCCGGAACCGAGAACGAGTACAGACGTCGATGAATCGAATTCGACATCGTCTTCAGAACCGTTGTAAGTGAGGTAGAGGTAATTGGTCTGAGCGGGATATTCGGCAGCGAGGGTGTCGATCTGCTTAACCCATGGGTGGATGCCCGCATTGATGCGTGCATCGTGGATCGCTTCGAGACCGCGGTTGGTGAAAATGCCGATCTGCTGATCAGAAAAACCCATCTTTTTGGCTTCGAGAAGCAATTCGGCGGGTATTTGAGATGTACATTCATTACGAAGTTGGGTGGCTACATCAGTGAGCCCTTTGATACGTTCCAGGAACCAGGGATCGATCTGCGATAGTTCATGAATTCGCTGGAGGGAGAGACCTTCCTCAAAGGCCCGGGCGATTGCGAATACCCGGCGGTCAGTCGGTTCCTGTAGTTCTTTCTCAATGTCCGAAAAAATGAAGTCAGCGCGCGGAATAGCGCCTTCAGCGCCGATGTCGAGCATGCGCAGAGCCTTTTGAAAACTCTCTTCGAAGGTGCGGCCGATCGCCATGACTTCACCGACCGATTTCATCCCGGAGCCGAGCTTTGTCGAGACCATTCGAAACTTCTTGAGGTCCCAGCGCGGCGCTTTGGTGACAACGTAGTCGAGTGCTGGTTCGAAGCAGGCGCTGGTGACGCCGGTGACCGAATTTGGAATCTCGGTCAGCGGATATCCGAGCGCAAGTTTGGCAGCGACAAAAGCTAGTGGATAACCCGTTGCTTTGGAAGCAAGGGCTGAACTGCGCGACAAACGGGCATTGACTTCGATGATGCGATATTCGTTGGAACTCGCACTGACGGCGTACTGGATATTACATTCACCGATAACGCCGAGATGGCGAATGACCCGGATCGCAATCTCGCGCAGACGGTGGTATTCGTCGTTGGTCAAGGTCTGACTCGGAGCGACGACGATCGACTCGCCGGTGTGGATGCCCATGGGGTCCAAATTCTCCATGTTGCACACCGTGATGCAGTTGTCGAAGCGATCGCGCACAACCTCGTACTCGATCTCTTTCCAGCCACTCAGCCACTCTTCGACCAATACCTGGTTTGCATGCGAAAAGGCAGAAGTTGCGCGCTCTGTGAGTTCTTCGGCATTGCAACACATGCCGGAACCAAGGCCGCCGAGGGCGTAGGCGATGCGCATCATCACCGGGTAGCCGATCTCTTCGGCTGCTGTTAAAGCGTGTTCGACCGACAAGACGGCCTGGCTGCGCGGAAAACTGGCGCCGATTTCGGCCAGGCGTTGATTGAAGAGTCCACGATCTTCGGTTTCGCAGATGGTCTGCACTGCGGTGCCAAGAACTTCGACGCCGTAGCGTTCGAAAACTCCTGCTTGTTCAAGTTCAACCCCGCAGTTGAGAGCAGTTTGACCGCCGAACCCGAGCAAGATGCCGTCGGGACGTTCTTTCTTGATGACTTTCTCGACGAAATATGGAGTAACCGGCAAGAAGTAGACTTCGTCGGCGAGATGATCCGAGGTTTGGATCGTGGCGATGTTGGGGTTGACGAGGATCGTGCGAATCTTCTCTTCTTTGAGCGCTTTGATCGCCTGAGAGCCCGAATAGTCGAATTCGCCGGCTTCCCCAATTTTGAGGGCCGAACTGCCGAGAATGAGTACAGTCTCAGGAAGGTCGAGGACCTGATTCATCACAGCATCTCCAAAAATCGTTCAAACAGGCCGACACAATCAGTAGGACCAGGTGTCGCCTCGGGGTGGAACTGGACCGAGCGCATCGGTTTGTACTCGTGGCGAATTCCTTCGTTTGAGCCGTCGTTGGCATTGGTAAACCATTCCCGCCAACCTTCAGGCAGGGTCGCACCATCAACGGCGAAACCGTGGTTCTGCGAAGTGATGTAGCAGCGCCGCGTACCAACCTCGGCGCACGGTTGATTCTGTGAGTGGTGGCCAAACTTGAGTTTGTAGGTGTTCGCGCCAGCGGCCAAAGCGAGGATCTGGTTGCCGAGACAGATTCCAAATGTCGGAATCCGGTCTTCGATCGCCCGCCGGACATTGGCTATAGTCTTGTTGACCATTTTAGGGTCGCCAGGCCCGTTCGCGAGAAAGAGACCGTCAAAATCTTCAGAGAAAAAATCGTAATCCCAGGGCACCCGAAGTACGCGAGCGCCCTGAGCGACGAGTGATTTGATAATCGTCGCTTTGACGCCAGTATCAACGAGCACCACCCGGGGCCCATCTTTGCCATACTCGACGGGTTCGGTGGTTGAGACCTGAGCAACCAGGTTCCCCAAGTTGTGGTCTTTGAAAGGAATGTCTGAATCGTTCGAGACAATCTTGCCGAGCATCGAACCATTTTCCCTCAGTCGTTTGGCGATGGCTCGGGTATCGACGCCCTCGATGCCGGGAATACCGGATGCTCGTAACCAAGCGTCAAGGCTGCCGCGCGCTGTCCAGTGTGAAGTGTCGGAACACAGGTGGCTGACGACCGCTCCTTGAACGTGTACCGCTTCAGACTCAAAATTGGCTGGCAATCCTAATGAGTCGAGTTCTTGGCCTGGTACACCATAGTTTCCAATCAAGGGATAGGTGAAGACCAGGATCTGGCCACGATATGAAGGATCGGTGAGAGATTCGGGATAACCGACCATACCGGTATTGAATACGACCTCACCAGAAACCGCTTTTTCGGCGCCAAAAATGCGCCCCGGGAAGCTACTTCCGTCCTCAAAAATGAGTTGAGCATTAGGTTTCATAATGGCGCGAAGGGTAACACAGCACTCCCGATCTGTGTAGGACGGTTTTCGGTACTTTTGATCATTGAAAACGACTATTTCAGAGATAGATATGGCTAAAGGGAAGAAAAATGCTTTTGAATGGTATATATTATTGAGGAAGCGTCTCTTCAGTTGGGTGTAAGTCTGTTCGGTGCTTGGAGGTTGATATGCTGGCCAATAATCAAAAATCCGCAAGTGGGGTGACTCGTAATCTGGGTATGACCCTGTTCGCTGTTCTTGTCAGTTTGCTTATGGTGGGTGTTCAGGCCTGGGCTCAAGATACTGAAACCAAGAAGGCACCATTGAAGCTTGGTTCAGCGAAGTCGACTGCGAAGCCTAAGGGGTTAGCTGCGTATGCATCGACCCTCAAGTTGAAGAAGGGCGATGATGCAACGATTTCGAATTCGAGTTTAAAGAGTTCGAACAAAGGTACGTTGTCGATAGGTGGCGGGGTGACGACCGGTGCGGCACCGGCGAATCAGGCTGCCGGAGGGCCCGGTGGTGGTTCGTCGAAGAGCGAAACCTGGGGCAACGACTACGAAGAACAGAAGAGACGAATCGCCGATCTTGAGAAGTCGATTGCTGAAAATGGCGAAAACCGCAGTTCCACGACTGACCCGTATAACCAAGGTGCGTACCATCGGGCGGGTGGACAAGTTTCCAACTACGACGTTGCTGAAGAAAACGCGAAAAAACAACTCGATGAAGAACGAAAACGGCTCGAAAGAATGCGCCGCGAGGCGAGACGCGATGGCGTCAATCTCAAAAATAAATAGAGATGTAACAGGTCCTTCATTTGGGTTAGTTTTTTCCTCTTAATAGTGACTACATCACAGGTTTTATTGCTGCTTGTAGCCGGCGTGGCGACCGGATTCATCAATGTTGTCGCCGCTGGTGGTTCGTTGATCTCGATGCCAGCATTGATCCTGCTGGGCTTGCCTCCGGCAACGGCGAACGGCACCAATCGCATCGCGATCCTGATTCAGAATGCGACGGCAGTCAGTCGCTTCAGGCATCAGGGTTTCTCCGATTTTCGAGTGAGCGCAGGTTTGTCATTATGTACGGTTCCAGGGGCGATTCTCGGTTCGTATGCGGCCATCGCGATTGATCCTGATATCTTCGAACGTCTTCTTGGCATTGTGCTTATTGGTGCGCTTGTTCTCGTTTTTGTCGAACGTAAACCCACCGATGAAGGCTCGGGGCAGCCTCAGCCCGTTCTTGCCCACGTGCTTGCTGTTCTCGCAGGCTTGTGGGGCGGATTTATGCAGGCCGGGGTCGGTTTTATTGTCATGCCGATTCTCTATTATGTCCTGCGCCTTGATCTTGTTCGCGTCAACATGCACAAGGTCTTTATCATTGGTTTGTACAATATTCCCGTGCTTTTTGTCTTTGCGTCCCGGGGACACGTCTGGTGGCTTGGGGGACTGGTTCTCGCCGCAGGAAACGCCTGTGGTGCATGGCTCGGTACCAATGCGACGATTCGAGGAGGAGAGCGCCTCGTCCGTATTGTCTTTGCTATCAGCGTTATAGCTATGGCGGCCAAACTCCTGTTGTAGATCTCATTCTCTTCATGCTTGAGGCTTTTTGCTGGAGATTTCTCATTTTTCCCGAAAACTCTGTATGATGAGGCTCTGACCACTTGGAGGTGTGTCATGAAGTCTTTCAGGCTGCCAGTGGTAGTAATTCTCGTTTCTTGTTTTCTCCTCGTTTTAGCGGGATGCGGAAAGAAGCCTATTGTTGGTATTTTGCTCGCGACCTCGGGCGCAGCGAGCGTTTATGGCGAATCGATGAAGAATGGGATCGAGTTGGCTCAGACCGAAGCCGAAGCCGCTGGGACCGTCCCTGTGGGTTTGACGTTGATCTGGGGCGATTCGCAAACCGATCCAGAGGTTGCCGCCGCTGAGTTTCGTCGTATGACGAGTGGTGGCGCCCAGATTGTGATCGCTGGCACAACAAGTGGTGAGGCTAAGGCGCTGCTTCCAGTGCTGAAGGACACGGATACGATCTGTCTTTCGCCGTCGGCGACCTTGCCGTCTTTGACTAAAGACTCAAGATTGTTCTACCGGGTTTTTTCGTCTGACGAACTCGAAGGGCGTCGGGCAGGGCGGTTCTTGCGTGAGGACAAAGGTTCGGACTCGGTGCTGATTTTTACCGAAGATTCCGAGCAGGCCCGCGGTATCGAGCCGGAGTTCCTCCACGTTTATGAGCAGGCTTTGAAGGGAAAAGTAGTCGGCCGGGTCGTGATGAGCGAGACCGAGTGGAAGAAAGAAGCGATTGACCTGCTCACAGTCCATAATCCAACGTCAGTTTATATAGTTGGTTACGCCGACAATACAACCAGAGCCCTGACGTTGCTTCGTGAGAAGAACTACTCTGGCAATATCTGCGTGACCTCGGCCTTTTACGGCGGAGATGTCATCGAAGACAATAAAGAGTTGGTCGATGGCATATTTTTTCCGCAGCCGGCATTCGATGTACAGGATGAACGGGAACTCGTTCAGACCTTCGTTAAGGCTTACCGTGATCGCTTCGGATCTGATCCTGATATCTACGCCGCCCATGCCTACGATGCAATGCGGGTTGTGAATCAGGTTATGGGATCAGCCACTGTTTTTGAAACGGCGGAACTACGCAAGGCACTGCAATACGGCATCTCGGAGTTTCCTGGTGTGACCGGAATCATCCAGTTCAACGACTGGGGGGATGTGCACCACAATCCGATCATGTTCATCATCAAGGATGGCAAGGTATTGATGTACGAAAAATATCTGAAAGAGGAGAAAAAGAAGATCCTCGCTCGGATTCGTGCGACGATGGCGAGTTGAACAAGGGTTCGCGCAGGAATACCTTCACATTTTCGAGAGGCATCTATACCACATCTTCGGCCTGCACTCAGTCGCGAAATTCTCACCTCGAAGCCGAAGGTGGAGAGACGCCAGCCGCAAAGCGGTGCCAGCGAACTAGACCGAGCTACGCCTCGGATTTCGCTCAGTCGCGCAGGCCAAACCTGCGGCATATCTGCCCACCGAAAATGCCAAGTTATTTCCGCGCGGACCCTAAGGAAGTGCTGTAAATCTTCGGTGACTATCACTGATTCCAGGTACTGAGTTCCTTGCGAATTCGTCTTGAGTCAATCGGTTGCCGCCTCAATATCTCTGAGGTCGAAACTTTAGCTCGCCGCTTTGCGGCGATGGGGCACCGCATCGTCGGCCAAGGTGATGCTGCTGACCTCTGCGTTTTTAACTCCTGCACCGTAACCAATATTGCATCGAAAAAATCGCGTCATTTGATTCGTCAGATGCGACGTAGCCACCCCTCGGCGACGATCGTCGTCACCGGATGCCACGCTGAGCTCGAACCTGATGAGGTTCGGGCGCTTGGTGTTGATGTTATCGTCGGTAATCGGCTCAAGGAAGAGATGCCTGATCTTTTAGAGCGTCAAGGACTGCTCGTCGAGCCAGAATCTGAGAACCTTGAGGCTCAGGAGCAGCTCTGGGCCACCGGCCCCGAGAGCAGGACACGGGCTTTTCTCAAGGTTCAGGACGGTTGCGATCAGCGATGTGCTTTCTGTGTTGTGACTCTTGCGCGCGGTGAGGGGCGCAGTGCGGCGGCCGACGATCTTGTCAGAGACGTGCAGCGGCTTGAAGCTACAGGCTTCAAAGAAGTCGTGCTGACCGGCGTTCATCTTGGTTCTTATGGTTCAGATCTTGGTGAGGTTGATGCTCTTCGTCGGCTGATAAAACGTCTGCTCAGCGAAACCGGCATCATGCGTTTTCGGCTTTCGTCGCTCGAACCGTGGGACCTTGTCGATGGATTTTTTGACATCTTTGGTGATCGCCGAGTCTTACCCCATCTCCACTTGCCGCTGCAAAGCGGTTGTGATGCAACCCTGAGACGAATGGCGAGGCGTACAAGCAGGAAGGAGTTTCGGACTCTTGTTGACGCAGCGAGGGCAGTTGTGCCGCGTCTCGCGGTGACGTCAGATGTGATTGTTGGCTTTCCGGGCGAAACCGAGGCGGAGTTTGCCGAGTCGATTGCATTTATCGAAGAAATGGCCTTTTCTGGGTTGCACATCTTCAGGTATTCGAGGCGTAAAGGAACCCGAGCAGCTGAACTTGCTGGTCAGATCCCTGGCAATATTGCCCAAGAACGTTCGAAGGAGATGCATGCTCTCGCTGCACGCCTTGAACAGGCATTTCAGATGCTCCAGATTGGAACTGTGAGTGATGTGCTGTGGGAAACTGCCGAAGAGAAGGAAGCCGGGCAGAGATGGTCGGGGTTGAGTGATAACTACATCAGGGTGATCACAGAAACTGCTACCGGAATTGATCTGAGTAATACAATTCGTCCGACTCGCCTGATAAGCCAAGGCCCCGGTGTGATGATTGGTAGAGTCGAGGAACTCGTGTCGATTGAGCCCTCGTTTTGAGGTGTCTGGAATTCATGTGATTCGTTCAAATAACATTTTTGATAGACCACTCGAGCGACTCGAATTTGTTGGTCTTGAGCAGCCAACGCACCTGACGCGATCGCGTCTCTTTGGCCTTATGGCTGAGCACGGTCTTGTGTCGCAGCTCGTTGTCGATGATTATCTGAAGGCGTACCAAATTGCCGAGTATTCTCCCGGCGAGCTGCAAATACAAGAAGTGCAAGGTGTCGTCGATGTACTGATGAATGAACTGAACGGTATCGACTTCGGCAGCGAAAACGCTCTCGAGTTCATCGCTTCGGTGAAATCGCCAGAGCAACAGGACTTGCAGTTCTCCAGAGATTCTTCTGTCGTTGAATCGGCGCCTGGTGAAGACGAAGTGTGGCCGATCGCCCACGAAGACGAGTATGACCTTGAAGAGAGTCGTGTCGAGCCCGGACCTCGACCGGCCAGGCGATTCAAAGAGGTTTTTTTTCTTCTTCTCTGGTCGGTGGTGATGTTCGGCGCCGGCTACTGGGGCCCCGGTCTCGCCCAACGTGTCCACCACAAGATCGACTACCATTTTTTTGGTGGTTCGCGTAACTACTCACCCGAGCGTCAACTTCAGATTGTTCGGCATCGAGCTGGGGCCAATCCTCATACTCTTTCTTATTGGCGTGACTACGAGAATCTTGCTCGGCGCATGGGTCGTTGGGAAGATTTTGTGATCGCGTTGCGTCACCAGGTTCATCGGGATCCCAATAATGCCGAGTTACTCAACCGACTTGCGTGGTCGCTCTGTACTACGGAGGCAGCGAATGTTCGGGATCCAATTGAGGCTCTGGCTCTGGCGGAACGGGCTTACAGACTCGATCAGGCCCCCGGAATCACCGATACTTTGGCGGAGGCGGCTTTTCAGAACGGTGATGTTGAAAGAGCAATCGCCCTCGAAGAGGACGCGATCAGTCGACTCAGGGGAGATGACGAATTCTATCAAACCCAGCTCAAAAAATTCAGGGATGGCGTGAAAGAGTGATCCGCTCATTTCTGAGGACCGTTAGTTAAAAATTCCTTTATTACAATCTAGTGAAACGGTGTACAATTTTGGTGCCGTTTTGGGAGATGTCAACGATACGATCTCGACGGCTGATCGTTATGGAAGGGGGTTGGAAAACTCATATGGAAAAAGCGGTTGGATTCTATGAGTCGACGCTGGGCAAGAAAATTTTGATGGCGGTGACGGGGATCATTTTGTTCCTCTACCTCGTCGGCCACATGCTCGGTAACCTACAAATTTTTCTCGACCCGGCGCAGATCGACAAATACGCGCATATGCTGCATGCCAGTGCAGCGTTTTTGTGGAGTGTTCGCTTGGTTCTGCTGTTCTGTCTCGGGGTACATATCTTGGCCGCGTTTCAGGTGTGGTGGCGTTCACGCAATGCGCGACCTATCAAGTACAAGATATTCAATCCGCCGGACGTCGACTACGCAGCAAAAACCATGGTATGGAGCGG